>Ga0268294_1021_pt1 | contig 170439 bp, 165 predicted proteins | sample MetS3V5B_FD_191342 | JGI IMG/M metagenome (GOLD analysis project Ga0268294, IMG submission 191342) | Soil microbial communities from Anza Borrego Desert, Southern California, United States - Methylocaldum S3-V5B | ecosystem: Environmental > Terrestrial > Soil > Desert | place: USA: California...
CCTGAAAGGGCGACGGTGTCGAGCCGGAGCGAGAAGTCAGCAGAGGCCGTAGTAGGAGCGCCTTGCGCGAACGAAGGGCCGAAGGAGCGGAAGGGAGAGCCGCTGGTTATCGGATTTGAATGGTCTCCGATGGTCGCGTCAGCGAAGCTCGCCGATCTGGAAGATAGGGTGAAGCCCGAAGGGCCACGGCAGCGAGAAATCAAATCGGCCGAACCAGAATAAGCAAACCCAGGCGCCAGGCCGGGAGAACTACGGGCCTGACGACCTCAACTGCTCCAGCCGCCCGGTGCGGACCCGCATGCCGGGTGGTGTGGGAGGGGCGGAGCCAATAGGCTCCCCCCTATCCCGATTTAGGTCTCGAAGCTCTGATAGACAGCGGTGGCTACTGACCCATCAATTCGCCCATCCGCCCCACGATGTCATCCAGCACGGCAATGCGCTGCCCGCCGGACGGACGAATGGCGAAATAGGAGACTTCGATCCTTGGCTCGAATGGAATGGCGAGGATGGCGGCCCCGGCCGAGCGAAGGCTGGTGCGATCGACGATGCCGACACCCATTCCGGATGCCGCGAAATAACAGCAGTTCAGCATCGAGGTTTCCAAATCGGGCGACATTTTGATCGCCGGTCGCGATGTGACGGATCTCGATCCGTCCAGGCGCGGGATTGCCATGGTCTTCCAGTCCTACGCCCTCTACCCCCACATGAACGTGCGGGAGAACCTGTCCTTCGGCCTCGAAATGGCGAAGACTCCGCGCGACGAGATCGAGCGCCAGGTGCAGGCAGCAGCCCAGATACTCAAGATCGAGCCGCTGCTCGATCGCCGCCCCGGGCAACTGTCCGGTGGGCAGCGTCAGCGCGTGGCGATCGGGCGCGCCATCGTGCGCAAGCCGTTGGCATTCCTGTTCGACGAGCCGCTCAGCAACCTGGATGCGGAACTGCGCGTCAGCATGCGCATCGAGATCGCCCGCCTGCATCGGGAACTCGGTAACACCATGATATACGTCACCCATGATCAGACGGAAGCCATGACGCTGGCGGATCGCATCGTCGTGCTCAAGGACGGCGTGATCGAGCAGGTCGGCACGCCGCGTGACGTCTATGAGGACCCCAACAACCTGTTCGTCGCGGGCTTCATCGGCTCCCCACGCATGAACTTCGTGGATGCGGTTTACCTGGCGGGAAACCGTATCGACCTGGCCGGCACAATCATTCCGTTGCCGCAGCCCCTGACGGGCGTGACGGAGGGGGATTCCGTCAAGCTCGGTATCCGCCCCGAACACCTGATAGTGGGAGACCGCAGGGAGGATGCGCTGCGCGTCGAAATCGATTTCTCCGAATATCTCGGCAGCACCCGATACCTCTACTGCTATCTTCCGGGCGGTGAGATGGTCACGGTGGAACAGCGCGACGGGCGAGATTTTTGACCGGGCGAAGACGCGTGGCTGAGTTGGGAGCCCGAATGCATCAGGTTGTTTGCGGCGGATGGCCGGCGGTTGTGCCCCGAAGCGGGTCTTGAGGGTGCGACGCCATGAATGCAAATGTTAACGGCGCTGCCGAACGCCCGCTGATAGCGCTCGCCATGGGCGATCCTGCCGGGATCAGTCCGGAGCTTGCCGCGAGGCTGATCGTATCACCCAGGCTCGCCGCCGCCGCGCGCCTGGTGGTGATCGGCGACCGCCGAATTCTTGAAGGCGGCGCGAGGGTAGCTGGCCTGTCGCTCGACATCGACACGGTGGGGGAACCTGCGATAGGGCAGGCACTGAGCCCGGTGCTGATCGATCTGCGCAATCTCGATCCGGCAGCCGTCACCATCGGCGAAGCGACGCCGGCAGGCGGACGCTTCGCCATAGAGAATTTTTCGTTTGCGCTGCGGTTGGCAGAGGCCCGCCGGGTGGCGGCGGTCTGTTATACACCGCTGAACAAGAAGGCCATGCGCTTCGCCTATCCGGGCTATGACGACGAAAGCCGCTTCATCCAGGAGCTGTTGCAGCTGGCCGGAAGGGTCAAGGAGTTCAACGTCCTCGATACCGTGTGGAATGCCCGCGTCACCTCGCATGTTCCGCTGAAGGATGTCGCGGCCAGTCTGTCGCGCGAGGCGATCCTCGCCGAGATCCGGCTGACGGTGGATTGCCTGAAACAGTCGGGCGTCGAAACCCCGCGCCTGCTTGTGGCGGGCCTCAATCCGCATGCGGGCGACGGTGGCAGTTTCGGCATGGAGGAAATCGAAATCATCAGTCCGGCGGTCGATGCGGCCGCGGCCGAGGGCTTCGATGTCTCGGGCCCATACCCGGCCGACACCATCTTCCTGGCGGCGCTTCGCGACGGCTATCATGGGGTGCTAACCATGTATCATGACCAGGGGCAGATCGCGATGAAGCTGATCGGCTTCGATCGCGGCGTGACGATGTTGGGCGGCCTTCCATTTCCCGTTTGCACGCCGGCGCATGGCACGGCCTACGACATTGCCGGCAAGGGCATTGCCAATCCGCTTGCCAGCGAGGAAGCGGTTATGCTGGCGGCCCGCATGGCCACCGCAGCAGCAATGCGAGGTCGCACAGCATGAGCGGCATCGTCATTGAGGATCCGCGCATGCGGACACTGGTCGATCCTGACGCCGCGCTCGAAAAGCTCTGGACCGGCGCTGCGTGGAGCGAGGGGCCGGTCTGGTGGGAGGACGGCGGCGTCACCTGGAGCGACATTCCTAACAACCGGATGCGCTGGCACCCGATCAAGGACGGCACCATTTTTCACCAGCCGTCGAACCACGCCAACAGCCACACGCGGGATCGCGACGGCCGCCTGGTGTCCTGCGAACATTCGGGCCGCCGCATCAGCCGGACCCAACACGATGGAACGGTCGTGACGCTCGTTGATCGCTACAGGGAAAGCGCTTGAACTCTCCCAACGACGTGGTGGTCAAGTCGGATGGGACGATCTGGTTCACCGACCCGTCCTATGGAATCCTTTCCGACGATGAAGGCGTCAAGGCCGAGAGTGAAATCGGCGCTTGCCACGTCTATCGCTTCAATCCGGCCACCAGCGATGTGCAGATTGTCGCCGATGATCTCGAAAAGCTGAACGGCTTGGCGTTTTCGCCCGACGAGAATCTGCTCTACATCTCTGACCACCGGCTTTTCGCATCCACGCGGCGGGCACCGCCATGTAAGGTGTTCGACGTCGTCGATTGCCGCAGACCGGCGCGCAGCCGGTCTTCTGCGATGTGCGACTCGGTGCTTCGGACGCGTTCCGGATCGACATCAACGGCAACCTTCTCACCTCCTCGCACGACAGCGTCCAGGTATATGCGCCGGACGGCTGCAGGCTGGGCAAGATCCTGGTACCCGAGATCATCGCCGACTGTACGTTCGGCGGCCCCAGCGCGAGCGGATCTTCATGACAGCTTCGACGTCGTTCTATGCCATCGATGTCAGGACGCAGGGAGCGCTGCGACCGGGCTGAGTCTCGGCCGGTCGCAGCCTGATCGAACTTGCCTGTGCCTGAGTCAAAGGCCGGCGGATCGGGCTGCCCCGCAGCATCAGGAACAGCTGGGTGTTTCCTCCTGCTCTTCGGTCGCATATTGGGCTTGCCGCAATGTCTTGCCGGCAACCACCAGTCCGTGATTGGCCAGCAGCACCGCGTGGCTTTTGCGCGCCTTCAGCCCGACCGCCTTGGCCAAAGCCACCTCGCCGCGCGGGAAATGCGCAACCAGCGGCAGGCGGCCCACGCGCATGACGTAGTAGGCCATCAGCGGCGGAAGCAGATCATCCGGATTCAACCCGTCGAGAATGCTGATGGGGACCGCATGGGTGGGATGCAGATGCACGACGGCGCCGGCGCTCTGCCGCTCGCAATACATGCATTGGTAGAGAAGGCCTCCTTGGTCGGCTTTTCACCCCCAGCGTGCACGCCTTCGGCGGAAAATTTCGACAGTTGCGCTGCGACAAGCGGTCAACGTCAGACAGGTCTGCGAGCTTGCGGAGTGAGATGGCAACTGGCGGAGAGCACACCTGCTCTTGCCGCCATGCACCCCTTACGCCAACCCGATAGAGAGGACATTCTCCAAGCCCAAAACCTCGCTGGTAAGGGGCCACCGCCAGAGCCGTCGACGAAACGGTGCTCTGCCATCCCCGACGAAGGTCTGGTAAATTTTTGTCTAACGACCGGTAATCCCGGGGAATGCAATCAGGATCCCCACCGCGAGCATCTGCAGGAGAATGAATGGTACCAGAGCCTTGAAGATGATCCCCAATGTTATGCCCGGGGGCGCTACCGACTTGAGATAGAAGGCAGCTGGCCCGAACGGGGGAGACAGAAACGAGATTTGCATGTTCATGCAGAACAACACGCCGAACCAAACCGGATCCATGCCCAGCGATTTGATGATCGGAACGAAGATTGGCATCGTGAGAAGGGCAATGCCGACCCAATCAAGAAACGCTCCGAGCACGAACAAGATCACCATCATCACCAAGACGATCACGGTGGGGTTGTCAGAGACACCGGTAATCATTCCGGAGACGAAGTTCACCCCGCCCATCAGGTTGTAGACGCCGACAATCGCCGTCGCGCCGATACCAATCCAGACGATCATTCCTACCGTCGCTAGAGTTTGCATGGCTGCATCCCTCAGCAAGGCGTAAGAGAATTCACCCCGCAGCATCGTTGAGAGCAATACTCCCCCAACACCGATCGCCGATGCTTCCGTCACCGAGGCAATACCGCCATAGATGGACCCCAAGACGACGAACACCACGAGAACAGGCAAGGCGAGACCCTTCAACAGGCGGATCTTCTCATCTCGCGGAATGGGTGTCGGATCGACCTTCGGAACGACATGCGGCGTCAAGTAGGCTCGTGCCAATATGTACACGACATAGAACATCGCCAGCATAAAGCCGGGGAGGAAGGCTGCCGTGAACAGCTCGCCAATGGAAACGTTCGCCGTCAGCCCGTATATGATGAGGACAATTGACGGCGGAATCATGGTTCCAAGTGATCCGCCTGCGCAGACGACACCGATCGCGAGGTCGCGATCATATCCCAAGCGCAGCATTTGGGGCAATGCGATGAGACCAAGCAGCACGATCTCGCCACCAATGATTCCGCTCATTGCAGCCAGTATAACCGAGACGAATACGGTTTGGACTGCGACCCCTCCGCGGATTCTTCCGGCGAAGAGTTTCATCGCGTCGAACAAGTCCCGTGCTATTCCGGAGCGGTCCAATATCGCGGCCATCAGGACGAACATTGGAACCGAGACGAAGACGAAATTCATCACGAAGGAATAGACGCGGCTCGCGATCAGCGGGATTGACATCGGGCCGAACCAGCCGAGCGCAAAGATCAGCGCTACGAGAAGCGTGACGAACGCGAGCGGCATGCCCGTGAGGAGCAGCGCCACCATCATCGCAAACATCAGCAAGGTGCCCCAGCCGATGCCCAGCGCCTGCATATTGATGCTGAAGTCCAAGAGATTCATCATTATTTAGTCTCTTACGCTACGCCGGGCGTAGTTGACCGCCAGGATTAGGAACTGGATAACCAGCAAAATCATTGTGATCAGTATGAAAATCTTGATGAGAGCCGGCGTCGGAGGGCTCCATGCGCTGCCGGTTGTTTCAAACCGAATTTCGCCAGACGGAGTGATGATGGCGCGTTGGACCATATGCAGTGCCGCATACGCGAAGAAGGCGCTCGCGAGGGCGCTCACCAGTGATATGATCACATCTGCCCAAAGGCGGATGCGCGCTGGAAACAGATCGTAGAGAAGGACCACGCGGATGTGAGTGTTTCTGCACGTGCAATAGAGGCCGCCAAACACGAACGACACGCCGCAGAGAAAGACTGTCGTCTCGTGAGCCCAGATTGTAGGCCGGTTAAACAGGTAGCGAAGAAAAACCTCCATCAAGAGTATGGCTGCGGCCAGGACGATGCCTGCGGCGAACACGAACGCAACTTTGTCGACTATGCGGCCGAGCAAACCCGACTCCGGCGCCGCGCCGGCAGGACCTGCAGAAATGGCTTCTGAGTCACGGACAATAGAAATGTGATCTGACACGGCTCTCTCCGTAGATTCGGGAATGCGCGGCCCCGAAAGAGGCCGCGGCTGGGTTCAGAGCAGGCCCTTTTCCTTGAGGTAGATGGTGAGCGTGTCGAACACCTTCTGTGACATGGGTGAGCCTTTAGCGATGCGCTCCCATTCGGCCACGGCCAGTGCCCGGAACTTAGTCCGTTCTTCGGCCGACCAGTCATGGATGGTGATTGATCCGTCCGCCTTCGCCGCTTCGAGCGCCTTCTGATCGGCCGCTTTAAGACCATTAATCTGGGTCTGCTGAAAATCCTTCACGGTCTCCTCGAGCATCGTCTTGACGTCGTCGGGGAGCGCTTCCCATTTCGCTTTGTTCATCGACACCTCGACGAGTGGCAGAGAATGGAAGCCGGGATAGACCGGATGATTTGCAACCTTATTAAGCCCCTGCTGCTGGTTCACGGAGAAGACCGAGTAGTCGGCCGCGTCGACGACGCCTTTGTCCAGCGATGTATATACTTCTGAGGCGGGCAGGTTGACGGGTGCGGCACCTGCCGCGGCAAACACGTTGGCAATCGGCCCCTCCGGCGATCTGACCTTCACGCCCTTCAAGTCATCCACCCCATCGAGCGGAACGCGTGACACAAAGGCTTCCAAGCCAGGGGTAGATACCCCGATGAAGTGAAGACCATAGGAACCAAGAAGCTCCTGCATGATCTCTTTTCCACCACCGTTCTCGACAAAATCGATCATCTGTGTAGGGTCCGACCAGGCGCCGACTGGATTTGAAATCAAACCGAATGCGGGGTCTTTGCCTGCCCAGTACGAAGAATCGCAGATCTGGCCATCGAGAATGCCGGCTGCGACTGCGTCCAAGGTCTCGTTGTATTCGGCAACTGACCCCACGGGCAGGAGCTCGATCTTTATTTTTCCACCCGAACGCTCCGCGACGAGGTTCGTCCAGCCCTTCTGGTATTCGAAGTTGGGATTACCTGCCGGATCGGAAGACTGAAACCGGAACGAAAAGTCCTGGGCGAGGGCAGTCCCCATAAGGCTGGCCACCGCTACCAGTGCCGCTGCGGTTCTAAGAAGTACGCGTTTCATGAATTACCTCCCTTGGATACTCACATTTGTTGTTTACGCCATCCGATTTGCCCGCTTACCATCAAAGCTGGCGCAAAAGACTTTGGGTGGGTCGTGATTCAGCCTCGCCGGGACTTAGGCTGCAGTTGGCGAATGAGCCGCCTACCTTCGCAAGGGATCCCCAAGCGGCTGAATGCTGACGTCAAGGAGGCTCGGGTCAATCCGGTCCTCCAGGTGGTCGAACATGCCATCGACGAACGCGATAAGTGCATCAGAAGCTTGCAGAGCCGCGTCAATGTGTCGGTTCGCAACCGCATCCAGCACTGCTAGGTGAACATCAATGGTCGTCTTCAAATCGGCGCTGCCGGGCATCTGACGGTGGTAAAGCCAGCCAGTGCGGCGAAAAATAGTATGAAGTGGGCGAAGTGTGTGCTCGACAAAGGGCTCACCCGCGGCCGATAGCATCAGGCTGTCGATTCGACGGTCGATTTCGTTGAACTCATTGATATCCATCGCATCACGCCGCTCTCGCAGCACGCGGTTCAGGTGGAGCATCTGGTTACGATGTGAGGCGCTGGAGCGTTGCGCAGCGAGTTCAATGACGAACCGCTCGATGTCCTTGCGCAGGCTCAGTAGGAGCCGTTCTCGTGACAGATCTATTGGCGCAATTCGCAAGCCGTGTCTCGGCCGTACATAAATGAGCGTATCGAGTGCCAGGCGGTTTACCGCATGATGAATCGGTGTCCGGCCAAGCCCAATTAGATCCTGAAGATCCTGCATCGACAGCTCGCTTCCCGGCGCAAGGTCGCATTTCACGATCAGGTTCTCGATCCGCTCGTAAGCGAGTTGAAAGTGATTGACCCGATTGACGCGGGCAGGACGGGTTGCGCCTTTGGTGCTGGCAATGGTCTGCTTCACCACGTGAAGCTTGGGCTTGTCCGTCGTCATCGCTCACCTCCCGTTCGCGACTAGTCGATGGAGAAAAGATAAAACATGTTGTGACATTTTACAAACTGATTTATGCATCTTCGCGTAAATTGTGGGGGAGCTGGTGCCGATATTGTCCAGGCGGGACCAAAAAAACGCTTCCTGCAGACGCCTTCGGAGGAACCATGAAAGTCACCGCCATTCGGACCTTCCGACTCGAAGAGTTCGCAAACGTATTGTGGGTTCATGTCGAAACTGATGCCGGCATCATCGGGCTGGGTGAGACCTTCTACGGCGCCGGCTCAGTAGAGGCACATATTCACGACGTCCTGGCGGGGCGGCTTCTGGGAAAGGATCCGCTGCGGATTGAGGCCCATTCGCGGGAACTTGTGAACCTGCCTATGGCGCAGTCTTCCACAGGTGCTGAATATAGAGCCGCGTCAGCGATTGATCTGGCCCTATGGGATATCTTTGGAAAGGCCTGCGGTCAGCCCGTGCATCAGATGCTGGGTGGCCTTTGCCACGAGCGCGTGCCCGTTTACAACACGTGTGCTGGCTATGGCTATGTGCGATCAAACAAGATCAAGCCGGTCGACACCTGGAACTTTGGGGCGGCTGACGGCCCCTACGAAGATCTGAACGGCTTCATGACGGATGCCGGCGTGATCGCGGAGAGCCTCCTGGAGCAGGGAATTACCGGCATGAAGATTTGGCCGTTTGACCCCGCGGCCATAGAAAACGACGGACGCTTCATCACTGCAGAGCAGATGCGGGTTGCTGTGACGCCGTTTGAGAAGATTCGGAAGGCCGTCGGCGATAAGATGCAGATCATGGTGGAATTTCATTGCCTGTGGAATCTGCCCACGGTGAAGAAGATCGCTCGAGAGCTGGAGGCATACGAGCCGACCTGGTACGAGGACCCCATCCGAATGAATTCTGTCTCGGCGCTTAAGGAACTTGCTGCCGCCACAACGATCCCCATCTGCGCGTCGGAGACGCTCGGATCTCGTTTCCCATACAAGGATATGCTGGAGGCGGGGGCGATCGGCGTTGTGATGACGGACCTTGTCTGGACAGGAGGGTTGACCGAGGGCCGAAAGATAGCAGCTCTAGCCGACACCTATCATCGTCCTTACGCGCCGCACGACTGCACAGGGCCTGTTGCCTACGTTGCCGCAGTGCATTCGTCGCTCTCGCAACCCAACACCCTGATCCAGGAATCCGTACGTGCCTTTTATACCGGTTGGTACAAGGAACTGGTGACAGAGCTTCCCCGGGTCGTGAATGGTCATGTTCTGCCGATGGAGGGTCCGGGGCTTGGGACTGAGCTTGTGCCGCAGATATTCGAGCGGTCAGATTTCTCCACGCGCGTTTCCACCCTGTGAACGGAAGCTGTATGATGACAAACCCATTCGATCTTTCTGGACGTACGGCTCTTGTTACCGGTTCGTCGCGCGGACTTGGGCTGGCGATTGCAGAAGGGCTCGCAAGAGCCGGAGCGCAGATCGTTCTCAACGGAATTAATCTGGGACGCTTGGAGCAAACTGCAAATGAGCTGCGCGCCGCGGGTCATGATGTGCTCGTCGCACCCTTCGACGTGACCGACGAAGCCGCCATCGTTGCGGCGTTCGAAAATTTCGACGCAGGAGGCACGTCCATAGACATTCTCGTGAACAACGCCGGCATGCAGTTCCGAAAGCCGATGGTAGAACTCGAGACTGCGGATTGGCAACGCGTCATCGATACCAACCTCACCAGTGCATTCATCATAGGAAGAGAGGCCGCGCGTCGAATGATTGTGCGCGGCCGCGGCAAGATCATCAATATCGGGTCGCTGACGAGCGAACTCGCTCGCGCGACTGTTGCCCCGTATACCGTCGCCAAGGGGGGCATTAAGATGCTGACCAAGGCGATGGCTGCGGAGTGGGGAGAACACGGAGTTCAAGCGAACGCAATCGGGCCTGGATATATGATAACAGACATGAATGAGGCTCTTATTTCCAATCCTCAATTCGACAGCTGGGTCAAAGCGCGAACGCCGGCGCGGCGCTGGGGCCGACCGGACGAACTCGCCGGCACCGCCGTTTATCTCGCCTCGTCTGCAGCCGACTATGTCAATGGTCAGATCATCTACGTCGATGGCGGAATGATCTCAGTACTTTAAGAGGAGCGGCGGCATGCCAGCAGTAATGATTTATGCGGCCGGTGATCTACGGATCGAGGAGGCGAACAGATCCACCCCTGCCGCGGGCCAGGTTGAGGTTTCAATCGGGGTAGGTGGAATATGCGGCTCCGATCTTCACTACTATCACCATGGCGGCTTTGGCACCGTTCGCGTGAAGGAGCCGATGGCGCTTGGGCACGAAATTTCCGGGACAGTCACAAAGCTCGGTGAGGGTGTCTCCCGTCTCGCCATTGGCACCCGCGTTGCCATAAACCCGAGCCTTCCGTGTGGCCGGTGTGTCTATTGCCACCGAGGCATGCGCAACGAGTGTCTCGACATGCGGTTTATGGGCAGTGCCATGAGGGTGCCCCACGTTCAGGGCGGCTTTCGGAGCCACGTTGTTGTCGAGTTTGAGCAAGCAATCCCGATCGCCGGGTCACTTTCGCTGGGCGAAGCCGCTATGGCGGAGCCGCTTGCGGTGTGTCTCCACGCGGTCAATCGTGCGGGGCCGCTCGTGGGAAAGCGGGTCCTTATAACAGGTTGTGGGCCGATAGGAGCGTTGATGATCTTGGCTGCCCGGTTTTCTGGCGCGGCCGAGGTGGTCGTCACTGATATCGGTCCGTTCCCTCTTCAAAAGGCCATAGAGATCGGCGCATCTCGTGCCATCAACATCGCAACGGATGCTGTGGCACTCGAACCGGAGAAAGCCGACAAGGGGCAATTTGATGTTGCGTTCGAAGCGTCCGGCGCCGAGCAGGCTGCTCATCTTGCGTTGGAGGTACTGAGACCTGGCGGAACCTTTGTGCAGCTCGGTTTAGGAGGAGATTTCAAAATTCCGATGAACCTTATTGTCACGAAAGAGATCGACTTTTCTGGCAGTTTCCGCTTCGATAGTGAGTTTGCATTGGCAGTGGACTTGCTCGGAAAAGGGTTGATTGGTGTGCGGCCTCTTATTACCGCCACCTTGCCCGTTGAACACGCCATTCAAGCTTTTGGCTTGGCCTCTGATCGTTCACGCTCAATGAAAACTCAGATTTCTTTTTAGGCGTTATATCGTCAATGGGCCGGTTTCATTCAATGATGTCCCTCAGCTTGGTGAAGAACATCCTTATGCCTCGGCTCAGGAAATGACTTCCTCCGCTCCCAGTTGCGGATGCGGCACGGATACGAAACAGCTCCATCACTGGTCAGGTTGATCTGGTCGCATCGGCGGCGCTGTGCTACCCCTCAGTCTAAAGTCAGGAATGAACTCCACGGGGCTGAGGGACGTAAACTTTTGATCTATCGCCTTTAGCAACTGCCGCGCGGCCTCGGCTCCGATTGCAGCGTTGTCGACGTGCATGGTCGTCAGTCCTGGTGAAATGCGGCTCGAAATAGCGAGGTCGTCGAAGCCGGTGATCGAACAGTCCGCGGGCACCTCGACCTTTAACTGTTGGGCCGCGAGAAGGGCGCCGAGCGCGATCGTGTCGTTGCCGCAGATGATCGCCGTCGGCCGCCGGGCTTCCGCCATCAGCGCCGAGAAGCCCTGTGCGCCGTAATCCAGGGATGAAGCGCCGATCAACATGCGGTGGGGTGGGAGGCTCACCCCCGCCGCGCGCAAGGACCCCGGAAATTCTTGAGTTTCTCCACCGTCTGATTGTCCATCAGATACTGGATGGCATGAAAGACAGGGGAGGCGTGCGGCTTGACGGCCACCCGGTCTTCAGGATTGAGAACGTCAAAATAGAGCGCCGTCATAATCGAAACCAGCGAGGCGCTGGAGGCTTGATGGCCGCCGACCTTCACGCCATCGATCTTATCGCGCCGATTGGCCTGGTCGATCATCCAGCAAGCGAGCCAAAGAATCCTTCGCTCCAGATCGCGCAATATTTGAGTTTCCGACGCTTCAGTGCTTTTCGCCATTGATCTTCCTCCCTGTCCAGCGGCCGACCGCAGAATAGGGAAGTTTCGGAAGGCGGTTCTTGCGTATTCGTGCTGAAGCAGTATAACGTTCGGCATATTTCTGCCAGACAAATCAGAAAAACACATGACTTCTGCCAAATCCGTCCAACTCGACAAAATCGACAGAGTGATCCTGCGTGAACTGCTCGCCGACGCACGCATATCCAACCAGGATCTCAGCGAACGTGTCGGTCTCAGCCCCTCTCCATGCCTGCGCCGCCTGCGCAGGCTGGAGGACGAAGGGGTCATCACCGGCTATACGGCCAATCTCGATGAAGAGAGGATCGGACTGCCGGTTGCCGTCTTCATGTCGGTCAAGCTCGTCAGGCAGATCGATTCTCAGCTCAAGGTCTTTGAAGCCGAGGTGATGAAATACCCCGAAGTCGTCGACTGCTGGCTGATGACGGGGGAGAACGACTACCTGTTGCGCATCCTCGCCCCAGGCCTGCGCGAATACGAACATTTCCTCACCAGCAAGCTCACGAAGATTCCAGGAATAGCGTCGATCCAGTCATCGGTGTCGCTGAGGCGCGTAAAAGCGGCGGGGGCAAATGTGATCGACGTTACATGAGCAAGCCGGCGCCGGAATCTGTGCAGATAGTTTACACTACGGCGCCATCTTTTCAGCGACTTATCCGGCTGAATAGAAGAAAGGCGGTTCGGATCCCATCAAGGCGGAAGAGGTGACATGATCACCAATGATGATGCTGAACAGCATCTGCTCAGGCTTGAGCTAGACGATGGAGAGTAGGCAGGTTTCCGCTGGAGCTATTCTGAACCTGGCGAAAATTCGCCTCGCTCAAACGATCGCGCCATTCTCCCTTGAGCTTTTCCAATAACTTAGGAAATGGCCCAGCTTTTGCTCCTGACACGTCACGCGGTGGATCAGCCGCGCAACGTGCACTGGGAGGAAACCTGCATGAGCAATAGCATTCGAAACTTTGCCTTAGTGACGGTCGGTTTGGTTAGCCTTGCCACAACGGCAACGGCCGCACGTGCCGACCAGTTCATCAACATCCTTACTGGAGGAACATCCGGCGTCTATTACCCTCTGGGGGTCGCCTTGTCGAAGATCTATGGCGAGACGATCGAAGGGGCGCGCACACAGGTGCAGGCAACCAAGGCTTCGGTCGAAAATCTCAACCTTTTGCAGCAGGGGCGCGGCGAGATCGCCTTTGCGTTGGGCGATTCGGTCAAGATGGCCTGGGAAGGGGATGCAGACGCCGGCTTCAAGGCACCGCTCGACAAGCTGCGCGGGATCGCAACCATCTATCCCAACTACATCCAGATCATGGCATCGCGCGAGTCGGGGATCACCACGCTTGCGGAACTGAAGGAGCAGAGCCTGTCTGTCGGTGCGCCGAAATCTGGGACGGAGCTCAATGCGCGCGCCATCCTGGCCGCTGCTGGGATGAGCTATGATCAGCTGGGAAAGACGGAATATCTTCCGTTCGCGGAGTCCGTCGAGCTGATGAAGAACCGCCAGCTCGATGCCACCCTACAGTCAGCGGGTCTCGGCGTGTCGTCGTTTCGCGATCTGGCCACATCGCTTGATGTACAGCTGGTAGCTATTCCCGCAGAGATCGCGACGAAGCTTGGAGCACCGTATGTCGCCGCGACCGTCCCCGCCGGCACGTATGAAGGCCAGGATGCTGATGTAAGCACCGTTGCGGTCGGAAACTTCCTGATCACTCATTCCGACGTTTCTGACGACGTTGCCTACGAGATGACCAAGCAGCTGTTCGAAAACCTGCCAGCACTGTCGGCCGCCCACAAGGCGGCTGGCAGCGTGAAACTGGAAGACGCTATGACGGGGATGCCGGTTCCGCTGCATCCGGGCGCGGAGCGCTACTACAAGGAAAAAGGCCTCCTGTAAGCGCGATGAAAACCGGGCGGCGGTGGAGGATTCGCCGCCCTCACCCTTTCGACCGGAGGATCCCATGAAACCGCTTTCGACATCCATTGACGGACATGCTGCAGACCTGAGCGCGCATGACGCGCTTGCAGCCGCTTTCCCTAAATCACGGGAAGGCCGATTTATCTTCGCCATCGCGTTCGTGTTTTCCGCATTCCAGCTTGCCACGGCTGCACATCTTCTCGACCCGCCAAGTCAGGTGCTGCGAGCCATTCATGTCGGCTTCGTCACCGTCTTGATCTTTCCGCTTCTGGCCGCACTCCTCGACAAGAGCGGACTAGTGCGCGTCCTTGCCTGGTGTGCGTCTCTGGTGGCGGCCGCCGTCGCTTTCTACCAGTGCTATGAATATACTGATCTGATCCTGCGAGCCGGTGATCCAGTGCCGCGTGACATTCTGTTCGGCATCCTGGCGATCACCATCGTGTTTGCCGCTTCCTGGGTTCTGATGGGACCGGCGCTTCCGGTCATCGCCGGCATTTTCTTCCTCTACTGCCTGCTCGGCGAGTATCTGCCTTCGCCATTGAACCACCGGGGCTACGGGTTTTCCCAGGTCATTGACCACATGGCCTACGGGACCGAGGGCATTTACGGGATTCCGACGCTTGTATCGGCGACCTACATTTTTCTGTTTATCCTGTTTGGAGCCTTCCTGGAAAAGGCCGGCATGATCGAGCTTTTCAACGATGTCTCGCTGAGCCTGGTCGGTAGCCGCAGGGGCGGTCCGGCCAAGGTGGCGATCATCTCCTCGGGCCTGATGGGCACGATCTCCGGATCCGGCGTCGCCAATGTCGTGACCACCGGTCAGTTCACCATCCCGCTGATGAAGCGGTTCGGCTATCGCCCTGCCTTCGCGGGTGGCGTCGAGGCCACGGCCTCCATGGGCGGCCAGATCATGCCGCCGGTCATGGGTGCGGTTGCCTTCATCATGGCCGAGACCCTTGGGGTCGAGTACCACGAGATCGTCAAGGCCGCCCTGATCCCTGCGATCTTGTATTTTGCCTCGGCTTTTTGGATGGTGCATCTGGAGGCTGGCAAGCACGGGCTGGTCGGGTTGCGGAAGGAGGAACTTCCCTCGGGGCTTGCGGCACTGAAGAAGGGCTGGCATCTCGTGCTGCCGCTGGCAGCGCTCGTATGGCTGCTCTTTTCCGGGTACACTCCGCTTTTCGCCGGCACCGTCGGTCTGGCCTTCATCATGTTGCTGATCCTCGGCACCTCGTTGGCGCTCGGGATTCCGTCGATCGCGATCCGGATCATCTTCTGGCTCGGCCTCGGGCTTGTCGCCGCCTCATTCTTCCAGTTCGGCATGACGATCGTCTTGACTACCCTCGCGGTCCTCGTCCTTGCCAATGCGCTGCGTCAAGGGGGACGGGAAACTCTGGTTGCGTGCCGTGATGCCCTGGCGGAAGGGGCCAAGACAGCCCTGCCGGTGGCCATCGCGTGTGCGCTGGTGGGCATCATCATCGGAACCATGACACTGACGGGTGCTGCCAACACCTTTGGACAATTCATTGTCTCTGTCGGCGACAAGAGCCTGTTTCTGTCACTGCTTCTGACCATGGTGACATGTCTCGTGCTCGGAATGGGCATTCCGACCATTCCAAACTACATCATCACGTCCTCGATCGCAGGGCCGGCGCTTCTGGAATTGGGCGTGCCGCTGATCATCAGCCACATGTTCGTCTTCTATTTCGGAATCCTGGCCGACCTGACGCCGCCTGTGGCACTCGCCTGTTTCGCCGCGGCGCCCATCGCTCGTGAAAGCGGGCTGAAGATATCTATTCAGGCCATCAAGGTTGCAGCGGCAGGCTTCGTCATACCGTTCATGGCAGTCTACTCGCCGGCCCTCATGCTGCAGGACGGCGGCGCCTTTGCCATGGCCTATGGATACTGGACGGCCGTGGCTTATATAGTGATGAAGACAACCTTGGCGATCGGGCTATGGGGTGCAGCCGTCATCGGGTTCATGGTGATCCGCTTGTCGATCGTCCATCGGCTGATCGCAACCAGTGCCGCATTTACCCTGTTTGCCGCCCTTCCGTTGACGGACGAGATCGGCTTTGCCCTGACCGTGGTCTTCGGCATCATGGTGTGGCGGGCGTCCCGAGTGACGCCCGCACGGCCAGTGCCAGTCGACGAGTCTGCCGTCTCCTCTGCTTGACTACGTCCGCTGATCCTGCCTGCATGGGGGAGCTCCTGTGCAGGCACGCAAGTTCTTCCGCGACAGCGCGTTCTGTCACCACATAATCAGGCCAGTGGAACCTTCAAAGCGGCAGATGCAAGGTGCAACAAGAATGCTATGTTGTTCCTGTGGCGGTCTTTAAGGGGAGGATCATCAGCATGGGTTATCGGACCAGCAGGGCGGGGCGATGCTGACAGAAAGCTTCAACCGGATGGCGGCCGCCATTCTTGTCGTCACCTCCCTTGCGTCATGGTTTTCATATCATGTCGCTCGTAATCTGGTGCTTCATAAGCAGGAGGCACAGCTCGAGCAAAGTCTGGTCCTCGCTAAGCGTTCAATCACCACCGAGATCGACCGCTTCCGTTCCTTGCCAGCGATCGTTGGCGAAGATGCCCGAGTGCGCGCCCTGGCCAGGGACACGTCACCAGAGGCAATTGATGCTGCAAATGCCTATCTTGAGCGGATCGTCGAACAAACCGGACCGGCTGATCTCTATGTGCTGAACGCTGCCGGGCTGACCCTCGCGGCAAGCAATCATGCGACGCCCCAAAGCTTTGTCGGCCATGATTACAGCTTCAGGCCATATTTCCGCGACGCTCTTGTAGCGGGCAATGGCCGTTTCTATGCCATCGGCGTAACGACCAGAAAGCCCGGCTATTTCCTGTCCTCACGGATCGACATCGCCGGGGCGCGGCCGGTTGTCGTCGTCGTGAAGGCGGATCTGAGCCCACTTGAGGCGGCATGGGCGGCGGCCGGTGTTCGCATTGCCATCGCAGATAGGGCAGGGGTGGTTTTCCTGTCGGGAGATCCGGGCTGGAAGTACAGGCCCCTACAACCCCTGGCAGATCAGATGCTTGAGCGGTTGCTGCAGGAGCGGACCTATGATGGCGTCGATCTCGGGCGCGCCGAGCCCATCTCCTCGACTGCCTCCCGCTCCGCCGACACCTCCGTCATCATGCCCGGGGCGGACAGACAACTAATGGCCAAGTTTGCTCCACTTCAGCCGGACGACTGGCAGATCGTCGCCGCAGCCGACGTGCGACAGGTGGACATGATCGGCGCGTTGTGGGCGTTTGCGGTGTTTGCGGTTGGTTTGACGACGGGAGCAATCTTCTACGTCCTGCGGCAGCGTCGCCAGCTCGTCCGGATGCGGCTCAGGCAGGGAGAACTGCTTGAACGGATGGTGGCAGAACGGACCCACGACCTCGCCTGCGAGATCGACATGCGCAAGCGAACCGAAGAGGAACTGCGGCAAGCCCAGCAGGGCCTGATACACTCGGAGAAGATGGCGGCGCTCGGCAGGATGTCGACTGCCATCGTCCATGAGGTGAGCCAGCCGCTGGCAGCCCTCGATGCTACGCTTGCCACCGCAGGTCTGTTGGCGGATCAGGGCCGGCGCGCGGATGCCGGCGAGCGGCTGACGAAGGCGAGAGATCTCGTCAGGCGGATGCAGAGAACGGTCAAGCACCTGAAAACGTTTGCCCGCAAGGATGTGTCGGAGTTCGAGGTCCTGGCCGTTGACAGCGTGATCAGGAACGTCCTTGAGCTGGCTTCGCCGCGCAGTAAAGCCATGGGAGTTGACGTTGACGTCGCCGCAGGCAAGGTGCTGGCTGTCAGGGCGGTCTCCGTCAAGCTGGAGCAGGCCATGCTCAATCTGCTCCTGAACGCGCTCGACGCGGTGCAAGACCGGCCGGACCCTCGTGTGCGGATCGAGAGTCGGCGGATCGGCGAGCAGGTTGAGATTGCCATCATCGACAACGGCAGCGGAATCGCGCCTGATCTTCGTGAGCGGATCATTGAACCGTTCTTCACGACCAAGCTGACAGGCGAGGGGCTCGGGCTCGGCCTGTCCATCGCGACGACGATCATCAAGGAATGCGGTGGTGCGATACGCTTCGAAGATGCCGAGGAGGGAGGCACACGGACAGTGATCACGGTACCGGCCGCGAATGACGCTGAGCTGCGACTGGAGGCGGCGCAGTGAGCAGGGGGCGTATCATTGTCGTCGATGACGATCGCGATCACCTGCGCGCCGTGAGTGACTGGCTGGCGGTAAGCGGCTTTGACGTTGGAAGCTTCGAGCGCGCCGAAGAAGCCTACAAGGCCGCACTCGAAGATGGCGTCGACATTGTGCTCACCGACGTCCGGATGCCCAACATAGACGGCATGACCCTCTTGAACTCGCTGCAGCGGCAAAAGCCGGAACTGCCTGTCGTTTTGTTGACGGCTCATGGCGACGTCTCATTGGCGGTCGCGGCGATGAAACGCGGTGCGGAAGATTTCATTGAGAAGCCCTATGACGCAGAGCGGTTGATCTCGGTGCTCAACAAGGCGCTCGAGAAAAAACGAATGAAGGAGGAGATCGTCCGGCTTCAGGGGCTTGTCGGCGACGTCAAGCCGTCTGAGACCCTGATCGGGGACAGCGCTTCGATGCAGGCCCTGCGGCAGCGGGTCGCGGCCTTGGCCGCAGTCGATATCGACGTTCTCATTATCGGCGAAACCGGGACCGGCAAGGAACTGGTTGCTCAGGCGCTGCATCGGCAAAGCAGCCGCGCGTCTGCGCCCTTCGTCGCGATCAACTGCGGCGCCTTGCCCGAAACCCTGTTCGAGAGCGAGGTCTTCGGGCATGTGAAGGGGGCCTTTACCGGAGCGCTGACCGAGCGGGTGGGCAAGTTCGAATTCGCCGAGGGCGGGACCATATTCCTCGATGAGATCGAGGCGATGCCGCTATCTCTGCAGGCAAAGATCCTGCGCGTCCTGCAGGAGCGGGTAATCGAGCGGCTTGGGGAAAACCGGTTGCGACCGGTGAACGTCCGCATCCTTGCGGCGGCAAAAAGCGATCTCTCCGCGGAGATGTCTGCGTCCCGCTTTAGGGAAGATCTGTTTTTCCGGCTTGCGACCGTGGACGTCCGCATACCGACACTGCGGGAGCGCCGCGAGGATATCGAGGCGTTGTTCGTACATTTCGCATCGTTGGCTGCGCGCCGGTATGGGCGCTCCGAGCGAGATCTGTCGCCCGAACTCCTCGCCGATCTGAAGAGCCAGGACTGGAAGGGAAATGTCAGAGCCCTAAAAGCGCGTGCAGAGCGCTTCGCCCTGGGCCTGGATGAACTCCCTACGTCCTCCGGAACAGGCGGAGATGCTCGTGCAACTTCTTTGCCGGACCAGCTTGCGGCGTACGAAGGTTCCGTGATTGCGCAGGCGCTTCAAAACCATCAAGGAAGTACCGCCCGAGCGGCAGCAGACCTTCAAATCCCTCTGCGAACCCTGAATGAGAAGATCGCGAAATATTCGATCAAACGAACCAAGAGTCCGTCCGTTAAAAAAGAACGAGACCCATTCTAGCTGGTGGAAAACCTCAAAACTATGTCACTGACGCCTCTGTGGTCCTATTAGAGTTCCAGGGACCGGTTTGCTGCGAGCACGCCTCCAGCGGGTCGACGGTTCGATACAGTTCAAGGCAAAGAAGCTCGTCCATCTAATTGTCCTTACCAATTCGGCAACCCTCAACGGCGGCTTAGGCACCAGGTCGGTTGTCTATGCTGGAAGGGGCGAGCGCTGCAAGCTGCGGTTCCGGATACACACATCCGAAAATCGGACTAGAGTGAACTTCGGGCTATCCGGTCTGGGGCAGCAAACAAATAGCTACCTTCAATGAACGAACTAGTGGGTCATCGAACCGCTGCAATGGGAGCATCGCTAACGCGAGCCGACAGTTCGCCCAGCGTCAGCGAGGCGGCACCCGCCAGGAAGATGCCACCTGCCAGAACGCTCACGGTTCCGTCGTAGAACGGACCCAGCCCGACAGCGAAGAGGGACGCCACCAAGCTCGATCCAGACGCGATCAGGGAAGCCCCAAGGCCGGCGACTTGTCCTAGCGAGCGCATCGCCATGGCGTTGAGGTTGCCGAACAGGATGCCGATCGAGAAGAAGGCGGCGAAGCCGAAGAGCAGAAGGAGCATGAGCGGTGGTCGGCCGTCGAAGGCGTTCGATGCGGCCAGCATGAGCAGCCCGGCAAGCGTCAGGCCGAGGAACCCGCACCGCGCCATGGCATCCATGCCGAAGCGCCCCACAAAGCGACCGTTGAGGTAGGAGGCAAGCCCGATCCCCCCGGCGAGCAAGGCAAAGTAGAACGGAAATGTCTCACGGACTTCGTAGGCGTCGGCGAAGAGGTCGGCAGCGATGCTAAGATAAAGGAGCTGTGCACCGAACACGAATCCAGTCGCCACGATCAGAAGCGCGACGCGCCGGTTGGCAAGAATGCGGACGCCGTTGGCAAGCAGGATGCGAGGCCGCAACGGGATGCGGCGCTCTGGCGGCAGCGTCTCGGGCTGGCGTAGAACGACCCAGGTTCCTAACGCTAAGGCGAGCACGAGGTAGACGGCGAACATCGCTCGCCATCCGCCAAACGCGATCACACCCTGACCCAGCGCGGGAGCGACCATCGGCACGAGGATGAATAGCGAGAACAGGAAGGACATGATGCGCGCCATGGCCTCTCCCTCGAACTGGTCGCGGATCATGGCGCGGGTTGCGATCTTCGGACCCGCCACCCCGACGCCCTGGAGGATGCGCCCGACGACCACTCCTTCGAGTGAGGACGCGAACAGCGCGACAAACGTCCCGATAGCGTAGACGCCGAGCCCTATGACCAGGGCCTGCTTGCGGCCGATCGCATCCGAGAGGGGGCCGAGGAATAGCTCGCCGAACACCATACCCAAAATGAACAAGGAGACGACATGCTGGGTAGATAGGGGCGGCGCAGGCGCAAGCTCGCACGAGATCTCACGCAGACCCGGCAGAAGCGAATCAATGCTGACGGCGGTCAGCGCGGTGAGAAGCGCGTAGAGGACGATGTGCTCTCGTGGGACACTGGGCGCCATGCCGCCATGATCCTTAGTTGTTGTCAATTGCTAGTCGCTGTCTAGCGATCCGGCCGCGACAGGGACTGCCGCGAGAATGTCCGCTCTCGGTTTTGACCCTTCTCGATAGGAATGACCGGGAAAGGGTCGGAAACTTGTCAGTTGCAGCAAAACTCATGGCATACGCTGCCTTTCGCACGTGATATTTGCCACGGAAACTCCCTGGAATTCAAAGTCGGCACTCTGATACGAAAATCAGGAATCTCGCGCAAACCTTAATCTTCACGTGGTAGAAGATGGAAAGCCCGTCATTGCAGGTATATCGATGACCCGGAGAACTGGATTGTCGCGACGGTTCTATGACAACCTCGCTATGCCCGCCCTCTTTATACCCCGACGAAGCAAGAGCTTCTTTAACCGACCGTTTTGCAATCTACGATGCGAGGCAAAACTAGCTCGCGACGTCAAGCCGGTATGATGTGCTAGTTGCATGGACAGCCAGCCTACCGTCCTATGCAAACGTTCGCCTTTTTGTTTCAAGTGGCGCAGTACTTTTCATCCTTCCTGATAGATCTCTCGAGAGAATTCCGATGCACCGACTCCTGATCGCCGCCGCCCTCCTGTTCTTCGCACAGGCCGCGTCTGCTGCCGAAGATGGGTGCGGAACAGATGCGGCTACGATTATCGCCCAGGCCTATCCGACCGCCAAGAAGACGTCCGAGACGGAGTTTGCAATCGATGGGGCGACGATCCTCCTGCCTGACGCGGAGGAGGTTTTTGATGAGCGCCACACTATCGTCTGCCGGGTATGGCCATCGTATCCGGAGCGGCTACTCGTTGCCGTTCCGCTCATCACCGAAGAATCGGAATTGCTGACAGTCGGCGATCTCGAGCTGCTTGTGCTGGATGCCTCGAGTCTGAAGGTCCAACAGCGCCTGCGCCTGAAGGAGCGCATCATCGACGATGCGATCCGGACCAAGGCGATCACCTTCGACACGGCGCGATACCAGTTAGCGCCCGGGCAGATCGCCTTTGGTGTGCGACTGGCCAAGGAAGGATCGTCACGCGTCAATCCCTTTGAAGAGGTAAGCCTGTCGCTCTACGTAATCGACGGTGGCCAGTTGAAGCCGGTGCTCGATGGCATCGCCGTAACCAGCAATGGAGGCGAGTGGGACGGCAATTGTGCAGGAACTTTTGATCGCACGACGAGAACCCTGGCGATGGGGAAAACAGGCCGTAGTGGCTATGCCGACATTGTGGTGACGGAAAAGGCCTCATCAAGCACCACCGCCGTTGGCGGCAAAGGCGAATGCGGGGAGCGGAGCCACAAAACCAATGCGACGAGCAGGCGCGTGGTTTATGACGGCAAGCGATATTCCGTCCCCGAGGCGATGAAGCCGCTTTAACGTTATGGATAACTTCTGATGAGAGATTGGCCCAAGTCCGTCATTGCCCTGGCCGTCCTTCTCATGATCGCCCTGCCGCTGCAAAGGGGGTCGCGGAAGACCGCTCTGCCACGGAACAGGCAATTGCCGACAGCGACGTGGCGACTCTGCGGCATGCACTCGCAAATGATCCCGCGGCACTGCGAACAGATACCTACAATCCGCCGATGATGCAGGCGATCAAGGTGCTCGAAAGAGCGACGCCGGAGACCAAGGAACGGGCCCGGGAGATAGTCCGCATTCTGGTGTCGGCGGGAACCCGGCTGGACGTGGCGTTCCAGAGCGTGCATGCCGGGTCGATCGGCACGCCAGTTACATGGATTTCCCGGGTCGCGGGGGAGCGGGAATTTGTCATTGAACTCACAATGCAAGCGCCTGCGGAACAACGCTGCGCGATCGTCGCTGACCTGGCGAACGACAGCAACAAGGGCCAGTGGGAGAGCGCCATGGCCAGCCTTGCCACGATCCCGGTCCGTGAACGTCTGTCTCCGGAATGCCAGGATCTCTTCCGGATGGCGGGAAGACTGGTGGAAACCGACCGAATCCCGGAACGGGTGGAACCCCTTTTCGCGGCAGGCATGTCACCGACGCCGGGTGATGCAGCGCGGCTGCTGACATATCTCCCGGCTTCTCCTGAGGGAAGACGCACTGCTGCCCGGATCCTTGGCAGTGTCGACCTCGATGCGCCCTTGCCGGACGATTTTCTCTACGGGACAGGATATCGCCCGGGGAGCCTGTTTGCCCATCTTCTGCGGACATCCGTCGAGCGTTCGGGTCCAAATCTTCAACTCAACCTTACGGCCATGCCCGAATGGTACGAAGTGCTTTCCCGAAAGGAACGCAGCCCCGAGGCTTGTAGTGAGGCGTCATATCGGTGGCAAGCGGCAGTTGGACAAATGAGCAGGTGCTTGATCCGTCACAACCGGTACCTGACGACAGAAACAAGGCCGTGCGGGCAGGGACGGATTGGCTGATCCAGCACTGTGATGCAGCACTCTTCGACAATTTCACCGAGTGGAAGTATGTCGTGCAAGCAGGCAGTGGCGACCTCGTGATCAGGGCTATGAATCGCGGGGTTGAATTATCCGACCATGAGAGCGTGCTGAGCGCCGCGTTCTGCCGTGGCGACGAGACTCTGGCTACCCGGCTTAAGGAGGGAAGGGCAGTCAGCGCCAACCTTCCGCGTTTCTTTGCCTGCCTCAAACCTTTTGAACTTAAAGGAGACAGTGAGGCCGAGAAGAGAATACTGGCGTGGATGCTGGACCACGACGCCAATCCCAATGAACCGACCGACGGGTTGTCTCCCGTCCGGATCGCAACGCTGCTCGACCGTGACGACATCCGGCAAGACTTGGAAGCGGCAGGCGGCAAGGCGGGACCGTCCGCGGCAGATTTGGACCGGTTCTGGCTCGCGCGACGGCTTCAAGCTATCGTCGGTTTCTGGCAGTCGCCTTTGTCATTCGAGGCGACTACCGACGATTACTCCCACAGCGTTAATCTCACCAGGATGGATCTGGAGGCGGCCGGGGAGCCGTCATATGTCGTTGTGGATCCCGACTGCAGCAGTGCCGATTGTGGATTTGCCGTTCTCCATAAAGAAGGGCGAGAGTGGCGCGTCGTTCTGAATGGTTGGGGTGATTTCCAGGCTCTCCCAGACCGTCACCATGGACTGGCCGATCTTCGTGTCAGCGCGAGGATGGCAGCGGCACGCTATGACACGACCGTCTACCGCTTCGACGGGCACCGGTACCGCGCCCACAAGTGCGAGGTTGCCGAGTATGACGGAAACGACAGTGATCCGACAGTCAGACCTATTGTTTGTTCTGACGAGGTCACCGATCAATGAGCGGCGTGTGTTTCGCAGTGGTAGGCCTCCTCATTGGTAGCTATCGGAGAGGACGGTCGACGCGTTATCTGGCCGAGCGTGGCTGAGACCTGCCAAGGCGAACGGGGTCTCAATGCTGATCAGTTTCAACCTCTTCGATGCATACGTCATCTCCCGTTGTTTCTGTCTGGCCGCTGGCGATCATTGTCTCCGGAGTAGCGCTGTTTGCAGCCTACGGTTTCTCGAAGAGCCGGGTATGGCGATGTTGGCAGTCCTCGTCGCCGCCCTGTGCCTCTACCCCCTGGTCTACTGGGGTTCTGTGGTGTGAAACCACCGCCGGCATCCCCGCCGAGCCCTTCAAGGGCCATTTCCTGATGATCGGTCAACCCGTCACTGTCCAGCGCAGCCAGCCAATCAGCGCCATGCCGGGGAGCAAAGCAAGCAGTGCGAGCGCCACGGCCATTTTGCCCGGCACAGTTCTGCGCTGTACCAACCCCAATCCCAGGCCCCCCAGACCAAAAACGAGCACACCCCATTCCGCCGGCGAAGTTAGCTCACCGAGAAAGAACAGGATGCTGCCGATGAATGAAAGAATTCCCAGCAGGAGCGCGATTGTTGTCATGCGTTTCGGGCTCCTGATTGGCGTCATAGAGGCAGGATGGACAGCGCGCCCGTTGCCGTTCATTGCGGATCATCGTCGACAGGAGCGCCGGGTGCGCTCATAAACTGAACCGGCATTGGCGCACCGTACTTCTTGTGCCATTCCCGGATGGTTTGCGGCAGCCTGCGCTGCCATTCCTCCACGTTGGTGTAGTACCGAAGCAGCACGGCCTTATAGTCCCTGTGTTCCCGGAACGCGACCCAGAAGCGTCCATCCGGGGCCTGCAACAGGATGGGTTTGTCGTAGTCCGGGCCAGAAACCTCACTGCCTATGTCTGCTTTGGTGACGCTCGCGTCGAGGATATCGACCTTCATCGACGCTTCGAATGTCCGCGCCATGTGCCGGTACAATTCATCACCGAGAAGCAGGCGTAGGCGCGCATCGTCTTCGGGCTTCAGGATGATGCCATATCCAAGCAAATCAGCGGCGGGGTCTACCGCCCGTTCCGTCCCCTCAACCATGGGGAGGTAACGTCCGGCAAAATAGCTGCTGGAGCCGTAACGACAACCCGGATCGACGTTGTCGACTTCGACCTGGCGGTGCACAGCGCGGATGATCTTAGTTGGCCTTCTGGGTCACGGCACAGGCGGACGCCCGGGCGAGCGCTTGATGAAACAGCTCGGGATGCCGGTCAGCGACGACACCATCCTTCGGCACTTGAAGCGCATGGCTTCACAGGTCGACAACGAGCCCCCGGCACGTATCATCGGTATCGATGACTGGAGTTGGAGGAAATCGTGGCGCTACGGCACGATCATCGTCGATCTCGAGCGTCATTCGGTCGTCGATGTTCTGGACGACCGCAGCGTCGAGAGCGCAAAAGCATGGTTGCGAGAACGTCCGACTATCGAGGTCGTTAGCCGAGATCGCTGTGGCCTATATGCCCAGGCAACCCGGGAGGGCGCACCGCAGGCCCGCCAGGTCGCTGACCGTTTTCATCTGGTCCAAAATCTCAGGGAGGCAATCAAGGAACAGATGAGCGTCTATGGTCACGCCCATGTTAGACCCATTCTCTCCGAAGATGCTATCGCCAGCGCCAGGTCCCAACAGCGCCGCGCCGGCTTGTCGCACAGGCAATCCCGTCAGGAGATATGCGACACGCTTCAAGCTTTGCGTCAGCAAGGCCTCACCTACAGCGAGATTGCAAGGCGGACCACGCTTTCGGTTGCGACCTGGTGGAGGCGGTTGAGTAAGTGCATTTCAAGGAACGCAATGTAAATCGGCTTGCGGCTTGGACGTTGCTTTAGTTGTCTCGGTTGACAAAGTTGCGTCATTCTCCATATTAAGGACGACGGAGATGAGCTATGATCGACAAGGCACATTCGAGGAAATCGAGGAGTTCGGCGAAAACCCGCGGCAAGACGCCGTTGGGCATAGTAACGATGTTCACCATGAAGGGCGATGCCATCAAGGCGCTTTCTGGGTTCAAGCTGCCTGCCGGGGCCAAGGTTGCGATCGTGTCGTCGAGGCCGGAGTCCGTCAGGGAAATCAGGAAGACCACCCGTGGTCGTGTCGCTCGTGTCACGGAAGTGATCGAGAAAGAGCCCGGTCAAGTTCGGGCCGATTCAAAGCCGCTCGTAGACAGGTCGGCTTTCGAGCCAGATGCCCGCAGCCGGGCCATGCTCGAAGGCATCCGCATCGCCGAGGAGGATCTGCGAGACGCCGGCGGAGCCTATGACCTCGATCAGGTCCGCACATTGATGCGCGGCGTGTCCCGGCAGGCGGTCGACAAGCGCGTGCAGGAAGGTTCGTTGCTGGCTGTTCCCGGCCCTAGCAATCGTCGCAGCTATCCGACACTCCAATTCAACCGCGACGGTACGGTCGTGCCCGGTCTGAAAGCTGTGCGTGAAGCCTTGCAGACCAGCAATCCATGGTCGGTGCTCAACTTCCTTTCCCACCCGGATGTGCGATTGGACAACCGCAGGCCCATCGATCTGCTCAAATCCGGCAACGTTGATATCGTGCTTGACGCTGCGAGGCGGCACGGCGAGCAGGGGGCGTGAGCGGCCCGCTGCCTCCCGCCGACCTCAACCGGCGCCAGCCGGAACTGGTGGAGCTTCCGGCGGGAGAAAGCCTTCATCGCTTCTACGCGGCCAAGCGGGACCCGATCTTCTTCGACACCTCTACGATGGGGCGCTTCAATGCTCCTGATGCTTCGTACGGCGTGCTCTATTCTGCCAAGGAGATCGCCGGTGCTTTCGCAGAAACATTTCTGCGGACACCGGGCCGCACGCTGATCGACGCCGATCTACTCCAACGGAAAGCCTATCTCCGCTTCAGCACTAACAGAAATTTGAAGCTGATCCGCTTCGCCGGTCCAGGTCTCGCACGGCTCGGCGCCACAGCTGAAGTCTCGCATAGCGGCTTGCCATATGACGTTCCGCAGACCTGGTCGAAGGCATTGTATGGACATCCCGTCGAGGCCGATGGCCTTGCCTATTTTTCTCGTCATGATGATGCGGAACTCTGCTACGCACTTTTCGATCGGGCGGCCGATGCCGTTGTCGAAACAGAACGGCGGACCGACCTCGACCAGAATTGGTTCTGGCGGATCGGTGAACCCTACGGAGCGGGATTTGCGCCGTGAGTGCGGTAACCTGGCCCGCCACAAACGGGTTGGCGTACTCACGTTGCGGGAGATGGCAGAGAATGATTCGGCCGGTCAATGAGCTGCCAGCTAGCTAGTTGCCGTTCAGTCAACCAGTTGCAGAGATCTTCCTGCGTCTTCCGTGCTTGAGCAGTTGGCGGAGTGGCCGCCTGCAATCGCCTCAGAAAGCTGGACCCTCTCGCTTCAGGCACTCGATATGGGCCTCCACCCGCGAGGTTGATTGCCCCTCAGACCAAGCCACAGCTGGAGCTCGTAAGTCCCAATTCCAGTTGGCTCCTCTGTATGCGACACTTCGCGGAGGGCTGATCGTCGTGCGGATCGGTTTGCCGCGAATAATGCCCTGCAGCCCCATTACCCTCATAAGCCGAGTGACGGTGCAACGGGCGATGTCGTAACCCTCCCGTAGCAACTGTCGCCAGACTTTCCGCACGCGGTAGACCTGGAAGTTCTCGTTGAACACCCGGCGTATCTCGACCTTCATGGCAATGTCGCGTCGGGCGCGGGCCGATGACGGTCCACGTCCGGGCGCTTGGCGATGACCTCATAATAGGTGGACGGGGCAATAGGCAACAGTCTGCAGATCGGCTCGACCCCGAGCACCGACCGGTGTTCCTAGATGAAGGCAATCATCGCGCTTCAGTGGGCGATCGAGCTCCGCCTGGGCAAAATATGCGGACGCCTTGCGCAAAATCTCGTTGGCCTGACGAAGCTCGCGGTTCTCCCGCTCCAGAGCCTTCATCTTCTCGGCGACGTCACTCGGCAGGCCAGCCCGCTTGCCGCTGTCCACCTCGGCTTTCGTCACCCGTTCATTGAGCGTATGGGCCGAGCAGCCAATCTTGGCGGCTTTGGAAGATACTGCCGCCCACCGGGAAGGGTGCTCGGCTTCATGCTCCGTCACCATTCGCACGACGCGGGCGCGGACTTCAGGAGAAACCTTGTTTGTCGTCTTGCTTGTCATAGACCCTACTTCTCACGAGTTGGAGTCTCCGGCAAAGCCGGTGCGGTTCAGAGTGCCAGGTGGTCAGTTGGCAAGAACGCCCGCCGCAGAACCTCCTGAAGCTCCACTTCCGGCGCGTCGCTCGCATAGATTCGGGGAGGGCCGCCGATCAGGCCATCGCTCAAAACCGTCGCTTTAATTTCACCGACCCGAAAGCGATAGTGTCCAACATTGCCACTCTGGGAGGATCTTGTCTGTACGTCTGCGCTCTCGCTGCCCAAACCAGGAATTACCGCGTTAGAGACGCCAAATACCGCAGAGAGCATGAGTTCGTCTATTAATGGTAGACACGGTGATCAGGTTCCTTTCATCATCACTCGGGACGAGACGTTTAGTACGTCTACAAAGACGATGACATCAGAGCTCCGCGCTGATAAGTGATGGAAATCAGATCGGCTTGGTAAGATTATCTTCGCAATGAACGTACTGCGCCTGGATGGTTTTGATGCCTTCGTAGCAATTGTCCGCTGCGGTGGCTTCCGCGCTGCGGCGGTTGAACGTGGCGTCTCTTCCTCGGCCTTGAGCCAAACAATCAATTCGCTTGAAGAGGCACTTGGCATTCGATTGCTCAATCGGACCACCAGGAGCGTTTCCCCAACTGAGGCCGGGCAGCGTCTCCTGGACCGCCTCGCACCGGCTTTGGCGGACATCAGGCTCGCGATTGCCGAGGTCGACGAACTGAGGGACACTCCCACGGGGACGCTTCGGATCAACGCGCCTGCTCCAGCGGTTGATCATCTTCTGTGCCCACTGGTGTTCGACTTCATGGAAATATATCGCGCGGTAAAAATAGAGATCATCAGTGACGCCGCCGTGATCGACATCGTCGAACAGGGATTCGACGCCGGAGTAAGATTCGGCAAGCAACTGGCCCAGGACATGATCGCAGTCCCGCTTGGGCCGTCGTTGAGATATGCGATTGTTGCCTCACCGGATTACCTTGAAAGGCGGGGCACGCCTGAAACCCCGCATGAACTTGTCGATCACGATTGTATCAGGAGGAGGTTCCCAGGCGGGACGCTGGTGACATGGCGATTCACCGACGGAAGCGAGGAACTCGATGTCACGCCGGAGGGACGCCTGACGCTCAATTCGGCTCACAATGAGCTTCAGGCAGCCCTGGCAGGCAAAGGCGTTGCTCACGTTCTGGATGACTATGCCAAACCTCATATTGAAAGCGGTCTGTTGGTTGAGCTCCTGGTCGGCTGGCGCCCTTCCTTGCCAAGCTGGTTCCTGTACTATCCTAACCGTCGGCTTCCCAGCGCGGCCATGCGCGCGTTTCTCGACTATATGAAAAGCTACAAATGGGATGCCACCGGATAGCCGCCGGTCGTTGACGTCCAGCTCGGTATTGATCTCTTTGCGGAGTATCAGCACCCGCGGCCTAGAGGAGATCCTCAACGCGGATTGGAAGGTGCCTGATGCGCTTGCCGGTGGCATTATATACCGCGTTGACGACAGCTGCAGTCGCACCGACCATGGCGACTTCACCCAGCCCCTTCACGCCGGAAATGTTCAGCTTTGGATCCGGCTCATCGATGAAATCGACCTCAATCCGGCCAATGTCGGCGTTAACGGGAACGATATATTCGGCGAGGTCGTTGTTCAGAACGCCACCGAACCGCGGATCAGTTTCTCCCGCTTCACGCAAAGCGGCACCAATACCCCAAACGACGCCCCCCCGGACTTGGCTTTCAGCTGTGCGGCGGTTCATGACTCGGCCGCAGTCGGCGACGCTAACGACACGTCTTACGCGTACTCGTGCGGTCGACGGTTCTACATGAACTTCAGCAAAATGTGCGATCCAGCTGAACGCCATAAAATCGGGATATTCAGGGCCAGTCGTAGACGGAATACCTTTCCGAATTTGGTCGATTGCCTGTCGATCCTTGCCCAAGGGCACAGTATCGACCGACACCTCCAGAACGGGTCTGCGGGTTCGCATAAGCTGGACATGGACGGGCTCGTCCGAGAGCGGCGCTCCGGTTAGTTGACTGAGTTCCTCGCGAAGTTTCAATGCCGCAGTCCGCGCCGCCGGCGCCACGCTCCCCGTCCCCCAGGAGCCAGCGGTAACGTGTTGGGGCGCATAACCAGTGTCACCGATGCGTATTTCCAGCTTGTTTGGATCTACGCCTAGAACCTCAATGAGCTCGGCCGCAATAACGCTGCGCAAGCCTTGTCCCATCTCGTGGCCGGACGTGGCGATTTCGCATCGCCCAGTGGCTGAAAGGCGAAGTGTCGTTATTGCAGGCGTCATCGATGCTTTGTAGCAGCCGCATCCAACGCCGAGACCGATGCGTTCACCATTAGCAGCCACCAAGCTGCCGGGTTGGCGCGCACGTCGGCCCCACTCGAATAGCTCTGCGCCACGCCTCAAGCATTCGGCCAGGTAACGGGATGAAAATGGTTTGCGCGTGAGTACGTCGCGATGGGTGTCATTGATAAGCCGGAGCTGGACGGGATCTATTGCCAGCGCCTCGGCGAGTTCGTCCATAGCACATTCGGTGGCATAGCTCGAGGGGTGCTCATGCGGCGCACGCTGGTGCCCAGGCGTTTGGGAATCGACTCGTATGATCCGGTCATTTCCCCGCCAACTGCCGTAATTATACATGCGGGGAGGATTGACGCCATGCTCGCAGCCAAAACCGTCGTATTGGCTGTTTTGCTGAACGGTTTCGTAGATGCCCGCAAGCAAATGACCTTCATCATCTGCGGCGAGGCGTACCCGATGTCGGCTGTGCGGGCGGTAGGATGCCGTGTGGAATAGCTGGCTGCGTGGCATAACCAGTTTGACCGGCCGGCGAAGCGCCATAGCTGCACTTGCAACCAGTACGCTCTGCTCCTGTATGCCGTTCTTCTGACCGAATCCGCCTCCGGTGTAGGGGCTGACGCCACGAAGCGCTTGCGGCTCAATTCCCATCATGCCGGCAAGTCCGCCTGCAAAGGCCGCTACCGCCTGCGTCCCTTCGTAGATTGCGATTTTCCCTTCCTCGAATGCCGCGGTGGTCGAGATTAGCTCGATTGGGTTGTGATGTTGTTGAGGATGTAGATACTCGACATCAATGCGGTGGGTTGCGGAAGCGAAGACGGACTCCGCGTCGCCGGACGAAAGTTTGCTGGCGGCCTCTTGCTCTGCTTTCGCGAGGGCGTCATCCATCGACGCGCTGAATGGCTCGGGAACATAACGCACCTTGACTGCCTCTGCTCCTTCGATTGCAGCTTCGAGCGTCTCCGCGACCACCAGAGCGACCGCCTCACCCCGGTGCCGGATAAGTCGGCTCGTCATCGGCTGGTAGCCCTTGCCAGGCTGTCCGTAAGCCCCACGTGCCGCAGGCGTCGTTTTAATCTGCGAAAAATCCTCGTGCGTGAAAACTCGCACGACTCCCGGTACGTTTTTCGCATCAGTAATATCGATTGCCTCAATATATCCTCTAGCAATGGCCGCAGGAACCGTCATCCCATGAAGCAGCCCAGCGACCGGATGATCGGCGGCGTACAACGCGCGACCGAGAACTTTCTCGTAGGCATCGATTCGGGGACGGTCAGGCGTCGGTTCCAGTGTCATTGGATCTTCCCTCCGGCATTCATGATGGCGTCAGCAAGGGTTCGAGCCCCAAGTTCGACTTTGAAAGCGTTGTGCTTGCCGGCTCTGGCATCCGCAAATGCCGCCTTGGCAGCGTCCAAAGCCACTGCTCTGTCGAGGGTTTGGCCAGTCAAATGACGCTCCGCCGCGCCCGCGCGCCAAGGCCGGGTCCCAACGCCACCCAAAGCGATAAGCGCCCGCGCCACCCGCCCACCATCCATCTTGAGGGCGACCGCAGCAGACGCCAGCGCAAAAGCGTAGGACTGGCGGTCACGCACCTTAAGGTAGGTTGAATTTCGACCAGCATCGCTTTTGGGCACTGAGATGCCCGTTATGATTTCGCCTTGCCCAATATCGAATTCCAAGTGGGGAGTTTTACCGGGCAAGAGATAAAACTCTGCGATGGGGACCGATCGCATCCCCGCAGGTCCTCGTAGTTCTATCGCTGCATCCAATGCCGTCAGAGCGACGGGCCAATCGCCCGGCGACACGGCGGTGCACGCATCACTTACTCCCAATACGGCTTGAGTACGATCTAACCCACCGATCGCCGCGCATCCGGAGCCTGGTGCCCGCTTGTTGCATGGATAAATACCATTCGCGCCGTTCCGAAAATAGGGACAGCGAGTGCGCTGCAGGAGGTTGCCGCCGACGGTTGCCATATTGCGAAGCTGCTGAGAGGCAGCTTTCCAGAGGCTTTCAGCGAGAATGGGGTATTCACGCTTGACAACGGCGTCCTCTGCAACGTCAGCCATCAGCGCACCAGCACCAAAGAATAGGTGATCCCCGCTCGTATCTATCGTGTCAGCGCCTTCGAGCGTCGCTATATCGATCAGATGGCGCGGTTGCTCTATCCCGAGTTTCATTAAGTCGTAGAGGTTGGTGCCGCCAGCGATGTAGCGCGCATCGTCGCCTGCCGCCGCAAACGCTTCGATTGCTTCACCAACGTTCCTGGCACGGACATAAGATATCGCTTTCATGATTCAACTCCGCTCGATCTGGGGAGCCGCCTGCTCGATAGCCGCAATGATGCCGACGTAGGCACCGCATCGACAGATATTTCCACTCATATATTCTCTGATTTGCTCCGGCGTTGAAGCGTGCCCCTCCTTGACGCATGCGATCGCGGCCATGATCTGCCCGGGTGTGCAGTACCCGCATTGCAGAGCGTCGTGATCGATAAAAGCCTGTTGCATCGGATGAAGGCCGTCAGCACCCGCTACACCCTCGATGGTGGTCACCTCGCGGCCATTGACTTTGGCTGCCAGCGTCAGACAGGAAGCAACTCTACGGCCGTCGATATGAACAGTGCAGGCTCCGCATTGACCGTGGTCGCATCCCTTTTTTGTGCCAACTAAACCCAAACGTTCACGCAACATGTCCAACAACGACGCTCTTGCATCAATCACTAAGCTAAAGGGGTGGTCGTTGATGCGGCACGCGATCTGGACCGTTGTTCCGTTCTCGCGGGGAGGCATCAAATCTGGCGCTTGGGCATTCGATGTCGCGGGCAAAATTGTTCCAGCCATCGAAACAAGGGCGCCGGCTTCGAGTACCTGTCGCCTGGTTGTTTTCAAATTTCGCAGATCTCTCTGGTCCGACATCTAGTCTCCTCATGGTCGCAAGATGCATGTCGCCTTCCGGCTTCAGGGTGATTTTCCCCCCGCCATAGAAGTCCCAGGAATTATATTGCAGACCCGCTAAAGCGATTAGTCGCTGATCAGCGCGCGGGCTGATAAGTCACGCTTCGCAATCATGGGCGATCACAATCCCTGAGCGCCACCAACGGCCACGATTCTGAAAAGCTGGGCACACTCGTGACAGCCTAGGCCCGGTCGAAATAGCTAAAGCTGGCGGCGCCAAGCTGCATTCGCGATCTGCGTAGCCGTCCACCGGTAGCATCGAGCATCCGATGTCAGCGCTCCGATGCAAGCCAACTGAGCTCGATGATGTCGGGGGATGAGCAAGCGGTTTCCTTGCGTCAAAAGTGTGATCGCTCTAAGCGGCCACGAAACATTTCTTAACTCAAATACACGTATCCCCAGCGCGATTTTATATATCTGTCAATTCCAATCGGATCAGTGAGCAATCCTAGGAATGGCCAATGTAATTAGAACTAATGACGCGCTTGATGAAGGTTTTATACAGCGGCTATCTCTCAGATGGCGGAGAATAATATGTATATAGTAAAATCAATCTTCTTGTTTTTGGGCCTCTCAATATTGTCTACGACTGTGGTGTGGGCATCCACGGATATTGAGAAGCAAGCGACGCACAAACCTACAGGTCCTGTTTCCAGAAACATGCTTCCCGTAGGTCCGACCGCGGGTGATATGGATCTCTCACCATTCTATAAGTGGGAGGGGCCCGTGCCAGACAAATCGGGTGTCGTGATGAAGGAAGAGCCTCTTCCGAAAGAGCTAATTATTCCTGGCGCTAAGGAAGCAGTCCGCATCCTATATTCATCGACCGACAAGCGCTGGGGTTCCGGGCAAGTTCCGGTCAGTGGCACCCTGTATATGCCGCCCGGTAGGCCTCCGTCCGAGGGCTGGCCCTTACTCGCCTGGGCGCACGGTACTGTCGGCATTGCGGACATATGCGCACCGTCTTGGACCGGCTTCAAGCCACGCGACACCGCGTATCTGAGGCGGTGGCTTGACGCCGGCTTCGCGCTTGTCCTGACCGACTATCAGGGCCTCGGCGGACCTGGGCCACATCCCTATCTCGATTGGCAAGTGGCCAGTTATTCCGTCCTCGATTCCATTCGCGCGGCGTCTGCGGCGAGGCCGGGGAAAATCTCGAAGAAGGTATTGATTGCCGGCCACTCTCAAGGATCAGGCGCGGCTCTGGGCGCCGCGCTGTTCTCTAGTCAATATGCGCCCGAAATCAATATTCTTGCTGCCATCGCAACCGGTATTAACGTCACATTCCCGGATGGCCCTGTTGCGCTTCCGGTCCGCAATTCCGCCAATATGTTCATGAGTTTCGCCACGGGCGGCCTCCGCTCTGATGGCCCGCAGATCGATGACATAGTAAGCCCCGTCGGCAAACAGCTCCTGGACACGGCGCGACGGGCATGCACTGCGGAGATTCAGACTCGGGCGCGCGAACTAAAGGTGCGGTCGCTGGCGGAAACACTTTCAATCTCGCTCGATCAATTGTCGGCAGTTCGTATTCAGGTGACAAATATGCCTATGAAATCCATCGGTGTGCCGCTGCTGGTTGGGACGGGGCTAGCCGATCAGACGGTGGAGCCGATGCGGCAGTTCGCGGCAGTTTCTGCACTATGCGAAGCGGGAAACGGCGTCTTGTGGCGTCGCTATCCCGGGTTAAGCCACGACGGCGTCTTGAATGGATCACTTGACGACTCGCTCGCATTCGCTCGGTCGCAACTCGAGGGACATCACGCCGCGAGCAATTGCTCTGAAATATCACAACCTGGCCCTCCCGGCGAACCAAATCCGGCCGCGCCTTTCAATGCTGACTGAACTAAAACGATTAGGGAAAGTGTGATCGTCTTTGTAAGCTCTGTCGGCGCATAGATAACTGCCCCGCATTGGGGGCCTGCGAGTGTCGACTGGCCTTTCAAACACTCGGCCTTCAAGGGGTTGAAAACCAGTCCAGTGATTAACGGCTTTTCTGTCGTCCAACGCGTCCTCGCGGTCATCAGAGCGATCAGAGACGAGTGGCATACCGTCCTCTTAAGGCTACTCGTTCCTGGAAATCCCGGCGCTGTATCGTAGCGCCGCATCGAGCATGGGCGATAATAGCATCACGTCGCAAAGGGTCTCAAAGGAGGTTTGCACGGGACGGCAACTACAGCAAAACCGGATCAGGAGCGCTACATCGGCTACAACTAGAGCGCCCGCAGGACTTCAATAAAGGCTCGAAGGCCCGCCGGCACATGTCGGCGGCCAGGATAATATAGGCAAAGCCCCTCGATTTCCGGGCACCATTCATCGAGTACGGTTTTCAGAGAGCCCGTCTCCAGGCCCTCCATAGCGGCGCCAAGTGGCACATATGCCAAACCTAAGCCGCGCTGCGCTGCGTGCGCCATCAGTGCCACGTCGTCAAGGGTCAGCGCTCCTGGGACATCAACCGCAATTTCTTCCCCACGACGTTCGAACTCCCATTTGTACATCTTCCCGCTTGGCATTCGATGACGGATACACCGATGCTGTCGCAGGTCGTCTGGCGCCCTCGGCTCGCCCGCACTGATGAGATAGGCGGGAGAACCGACGACAACAAAACGGGTCGAGCCGCCGAATGGAATTGCTACCATGTCTTGCGGAACGGACTCGCGCAGCCTTATGCCCGCGTCGAAGCCTTCGGCGACGACATCGACCAATCTGCCTTCGTTGACAAGGTCGATCGACATCTGCGGGTAGCGGGCAAGAAATTCGGGCACGGCTCTCGCCAGGAGGAGGCGAGCGGCAATGTCATTGGTGTTGATGCGCAAAGTCCCACTAGGAGCGTCACGCAGGTCGTCTACTTCCGAAAGCGCTGCGTCCAAATCCCGAAGGAGTGGACCAATGCGATCGAAGAGGCGTTGCCCCCCGGCCGTGGCCGCAACGCTACGTGTTGTCCTATTCAATAGCCGCAGACCCATCCGGCTTTCGAGGCTCCGGATGATGTGGCTGACAGAAGAGGGCGCGAGGCCGAGTTCATCGGCCGCTTTACGAAAGCTTCGATGGCGGATCACCGCCAAAAAGGCTGTCAGTTCGGTAAGAGACGCGTCATTCATGGCGATACGCCACTACTACATCCAAGATCGCACGAATAGTATCTTCAATCCCGTCTTCGTACCTTTTGGCACAGAACCCAGTCGCTTCGGCGGCGACCAAAGGAGAAAGCAATGGTACAGACTTGGCTTATCACTGGAACATCCTCCGGCTTCGGTCGGCTGTTGACAGAACGCCTTCTGGAGCGCGGTGACAGAGTGGCCGCGACACTGCGCAAGGAAGGTGCGTTGGATGACCTTAAGAGCAAACACGGGGATCGTCTTTGGATTGCCTCATTAGACCTGACTGACACTGCGGCAATACGTGAAACAGTCAATGGGGCCTTTTCCGAGCTTGGCCGGATCGATGTGGTGGTTAGCAACGCTGCGTACGGCCTGTTCGGCGCGAGCGAGGAGGTGACCGACGAGCAGATACGTCACCAGATCGATACGAATTTGATCGGATCCATCCAGTTAATTCGCGCAGTCCTTCCCCAACTTCGAGAACAGGGCGGTGGTCGTATCTTGCAGATTTCGTCAGAAGGTGGCCAGATCGCCTATCCGAATTTTAGCCTCTATCATGCGACCAAATGGGGCATCGAAGGTTTTGTGGAATCGGTCCGCCAGGAGGTTGCCCCCTTCGGAATCTCATTCACCCTCATCGAGCCCGGTCCCAGTAAGACGGATTTCGGCCGCGGCTTGGTACGACCCGCGAAGCCGCTGGCGATTTATGATGAGACGCCTGCCGGCGAGGTCCGCAAGGCGATCGACAGTGGTATGTTCGAGATCACCGGTAATCCTGAAAAGATGACTGCCGCGATCCTTTCAGTGGCCGAGCACACACCAGCACCTGTTAGACTGGCTCTCGGCAAGGCGCCCTATTACGCCATCCGAAACGCCCTGAGGGAACGGCTTTCGGAGCTAGAAGCTCAGAAGGAAATCACTCTCGCAATGGATGACGATTGACGACTCGGCAGCACGGCCGTGAGCTTTGTCGAGCTTGCATTGCCGTTTTGTATGGCGCCTGACATATTGTCAGGTGCCGGCGGCGCGACCTCCTAACTGTCGCCGCGCTCAAGGCGGCCATAGAAGAACGAAGACCAGCGGCAGGCTGCACCCATTCTTCCGAGTTGGCTCGAGGGGTCGAATAGGCCATACATAGGACGAAGCCAAGGCGGAACCCTTCGTGAAGGGCTTAAAGATGGTAGTGGTGCATCCGACGGCATTTGATTACCTACCCAGACCACGCAGCATAATGCTCCAACTCTCCCGGTATAAGCTTGTCGCTCTGTTCAAACGGGGATCAGCTGGTCGATGCGTTCGAACAAACGGAGTTCTGAGCCAAGAGCGAACTGCGTCCTTAACCCTCGGTCACCTCGTCACCGCGATTTCAAGCAATCACCCACCGTCGAGCTTGCGTGCAAAATAATTGCTTCGAACCTCGTGGACGACAATGCCTTTCTCAGAAAATGGAAGGGTCAATGCGCCCTCATCGTCTGAAACAGCGAATAACTTACCGATAGCGGACGCGTCTGCGATCTTGTAGGGCGCGACTGTGCCAATCTTATCAACGGTGACTGGCACCCAAAGCTGATTGGATTGTTCAATCATACACCGCTTAAGCTCCGCCTCTTCCGCATCCAATGCAGTCAACCCTATCTCTGCGTCTATACCGCAGGCACCTAAGATGAAGATATCCGCAAAAATCTGCTGAGCTTCGCGCAGCACCTGTCCACCCAGGCAAGCGCCTTTAGAAGGGCTAAATATGCCGCCAAGCAGGATCGTTCGGCACTTTTCGTGGTTCTCGAGCGCGAGCGCTATGCTTGGAGCATTCGTAATGACAGTCAATTGTGTGTCGACTGGGATGGCGCCAGCAATTGTGATGTTTGTCGAGCCTGCATCAATAAATATGGTTTGACCGGACTTGAGCAGTTCTCCGATCGCCGCTCCGAGCCTGTGCTTTGCCTCGCTTAGTATCGCTGAACGAGTCTGAATGGTTCCTAGGTCAGGTGCGGGCGACAGCGCGCCGCCATATACTCTGCGGCACAAACCCATTCGTGCCATTTCTCTCAAATCACGCCTAACCGTATCTTCGGAAACACCAAAATCCACAGCTAGCTGCGCCGCCAGCACCTTGCCTTTTCGCGAGAGTTCTCCCCGAATTCGGTCGTGACGCTCTTCTGTTAACATGCCATTCCGTTTCTTGTTGATTTATGTTGTTGCACATTTATGCATGTTATGCCAAATTCGCCTCGCTGTCGACCGATAAACGTGCAAGAACAGGCGCCAATTGGCCCGTGCCCGCTAGCCTGTCGGACGGCAGGATTAGGTTAAGCGATGTGTTGCGCACCCAATCGCGCCAGAAGAAAGGAAAATGCGTTTGCACCAGGTTCCGCTACGGGGATCTGACTCGACGGTTCCAGCTCGCGTCTCGCGGAACCATCTCGGCCCAACTACCGGAGATTTTTCCGAGAGCAAGGGAGTAATCGGCTTCTAGGCACGGTTCCTGATATTGGCGGGCACCGACCTGCGCAGCGAACTGACGATTAAGTTTGGGCTGTCCGAGGCCGATGATGATGTGGCTGCGAGTTTCTCGACGACGACAGGGTAATCCTTGGCCCGAGGATCACCAGCCACGGCTTCTCCGACGCGTTTGCCAGATCGCCTGACGGCATAGACAAAAAATACCTAGGAAACACAGCCCAAGACGGCCCACTCTCAAGGACACGGCATGACCAGCAACGTTACCTCGATTCTATCCCGCCACGATTTGAGCGGTCGGCGCGAACAGTTTGCAACGAGAGCGGTCTTTCTAATAGCAGGCCTTGGAATGGCGGCCTGGGCACCACTTGTACCGTTTGCAAAGGCGCGCTTGGCTGTTGGAGATGCCGCATTCGGCCTTCTGCTTCTTTGCCTTGGACTGGGCTCAATCGTAGCGATGCCGATCACGGGTGTCCTAGCGTCGAAGTTCGGATGTCGTGCCGTGATTGCCGCTTCCTCAACTCTATTGGCTATCGGCGTACCCTTCCTCGCGCTCGCCAACACGCCTATTGATCTTGCACTGGCATTGGCATTTTGCGGCGCCAGCGTCGGCACGCTCGATGTCGCGATCAACGTTCAGGCCGTGATTGTTGAAAAAGACAGCGGCCGCAACATGATGTCGGGCTTCCATGGTCTGTTCAGTTTGGGTGGTATCGTTGGCGCCGGTGGCATCAGCCTTATTCTGGGTGCCGGCCTGTCGCCTTTCGGAGCGACCCTGATCGCAGGCGCATCAATGCTGATCCTTCTGGTCGCCTCTTACTCTGGCCTGCTGCCCTATGGAAATCGCGACAGGAGCGCCACGCCGCTCTTCGTCCTGCCACGAGGCATTGTCATTCTCATTGGCGTCCTCTGCTTCATCGTTTTTTTGGGTGAAGGGTCGATCCTCGACTGGAGTGCGTTGTTCCTCATTTCCGCACATGGACTCGATCAGTCATATGCCGGGTTCGGTTATTCAGTGTTCTCGATCACAATGACCTTTGGCCGGTTGATCGGCGACTGGATTGTCAAGACGTTGGGCGGTGCCCAAGTGGTCTTCTTCGGCGGCCTGTTGTCTGCGACCGGTTTCCTTCTTGCAGTCGTTGCCCCAAATGCTTCTGTCGCGCTTGGCGGGTTTGCACTTGTCGGATTGGGCGCTTCAAACATCGTTCCCGTGCTATTCACGGCAGCAGGTCGGCAGAAGGCAATGCCGTCCAGTCTCGCAATCGCCGCCGTCACTACCGTCGGCTATGCGGGAATTCTGCTAGGACCAGCCTTAATCGGTTTCGTTGCGCAGCATTTCAGTCTCTCTACCGCGCTGGTGATGCTTGCCGGTCTACTGCTCGTCGTTGCGCTTATCGGGCCGCGTTCCGCCGCCCCTTAAGCCGAAGTGTAGGATCGGGGGCGGCCTCATCCCGGCCTCGATCATTTCAGCCAACATCATCGAGAACGTCGGATCGCCGGCGGAAACATGAAACCTCGCGGTCTACCTTGTCCGCCCATCGTTATGGATCCCAACATGACACAGTTACCTGACGCGCTGTTCCTACATCGTCTTGCCGATGCGGCCGACGCGGAAACGATGCAACGGTTCAGGACCCGCTTGGATGTGCAGAGCAAACCGAAAGACGGTTACAAGTTCGATCCTGTGACGGATGCGGACAGAGCGGCGGAGATTGCTATCCGGGCAATTATTCGTGACGCTTACCCGGACCATGCTATTGAGGGAGAAGAATTTGGTGTCTCTGGGTCTGGCGACATTCGTTGGGTCATCGACCCCATCGACGGGACAAGACCCTTTTTGCTCGGTATCCCCGTGTGGGGAACTCTGATCGGGGTGACGCAAAAGGGTCATGCCGTCAGCGGCATGATGAGCCAGCCGGTCACGAGAGAACGCTTCTGGGCGGACCGGACGGGATCCTGGATGCAGCGGGATAGCAAGACCATTGAACTCAAAACGAGTGAAAAGGTCGATCTAGCCGACGCAATCCTCCACACGAATAGTCCCGAGCCGATACTGCGGAACTCCCAAATTTCGTTCGAGGCTCTTAACCGTCAGGTCAAAATGACGCGTTATGGCGGCGAGTGCTACGCCTTCGCGATGTTGGCCGCCGGGCATATCGACATCTGTTTCGAATTTTCGCTTCAGCCCTATGACATAGTGGCCATCATTCCGATCATCGAAAAAGCGGGCGGCGTCGTGACGACCCTGAGTGGCGGCAATGCCGCGGCAGGTGGTCCCGTCGTCATGGCCGCGAATGCTAGCTTGCATGCTCAGGTGCTTCAGATCTTAAACGGCTAACGATCCTATGTTAGCAACGAGATGAGCATCGGCCGCAATGTTGCACTTGTTTACATCAGCTTTTGTGATCTGGATACGAGATGAAAGCTCCAGCCTCTTTCCAATCTCTTACAAAGACGTAGCGAGGAGCCGTTCGTATCTGGAAATGACCCATTTGGCCCCGCCATCAGTCCTCCGAACAGAGTTTCCAAAATAGCCAAGGCCGCACAATGCCTCCTGCACAGATTGCAATGATAGCCGTCATCTTCGACCTCGATGGAACACTTGTTGACAGTGAGAACCATCACTTCGCCTCTATGTCTGCGGCAGCCCTATCGATGGGGTGCGAACTATCTGAGGATCTGGCGTCCAGGTTGTCAGGCCTCAGCAGCGAAGCCTGTTACGCTTTGCTTCAGCGTGAAACTCAGCTTTCCGGTTCATGCGGCAATTTCGTGGATGCCAAACATAGGTACTATCTCGATCGGTCCTCATCACTTGCCATACGTGCTGGCGCTCGAGAGGCACTGACATATGTCACGCGAGGAAGTATTCCCTTTGCAATTGCGTCCAACTCAAGCAGGGTTGTGGTTGACACGAACCTTGCTGCCATCGGCATGGACCCCACCAAGGTCATCTCAGTCAGCCGAGACGATGTCGAGCTTGGGAAGCCAAATCCCGACCCGTTCCTTAAGGCCGCGGCCTTACTCGGTGTCGCACCGCAGTCATGTGTGGCTGTTGAGGATAGCGTGCCGGGAGCCATTGCGGCTCACGCCGCAGGCATGCAGGTCATAGGTTGGCCTGAACCGCATCGTTGTCAGATCAGCTTTCCAAGAGGCACGCGTATTGCCAACCCCAAAGCCCTATACCCCACACTGGCTTCCTATTTTGGGGGAGAAAGTTAACCACTGCGCCTTGGCCTGTTCAGCCCAGCTATGCCCATGCCTGCGTTCAGCTGCCCTAACCTGTCGATCTTCCATGTCTTCAAGTGAAGCGGCTAAGGTACAAGTACGCACTATTGGCAAATCGTTCAGGGTGCTCTGGATCATCGTGTTCGGCTACGAGAAGTCTTGCGCCCTCCTGGACCGCGCTTCTTATCACCAAGGGTAATACCAAAATCCCGTCGCCGACGTCGGTCCACTCATGACCCCTTGTTACGGATGTGGCGACATCTTTTATATGCGCGGCGACTAGCCTTGATTTCAAGCGACGGAGCCAGACGATCGGATCTGCACCACTGAGACGTATCCAGCCTATATCTGCTTGCCATTTCAACAGACCACTATCGTCGGAGCGAAACAATTCTTCGATCGGCGAACGGCCAGATTTGAGAAGGTCGAAGCAGTCTCCACCATTATGGAAGCCAAGTTCGATGCCGCTGCCAGAAAATCGTTCTGCCAGAATCCCGAGACGAGATCCCGCTCGTGCCCATTGAGAAGCGTCCCGCACCTTTTGAATTCGCAAATCGTGCACGAAGACGCTTCGAATTCCTACGATGAGGCAGGCATCAAGAATGGAGCCAGCGTTGTCGATGAGGAACTGATACTCGACGTGCAGCGTCGTGCATTCCAGCCCCCGGACATCCAGCATAGTTCTGAAGATCGACGGTTCATGGATATGGATTTGCAGACATTCGACGATCTTAAACCCGGCGTTGCGAGAGGCCTCAAGCTGTGCATCGATGGATCCTAGGCGCCTCATCGAGAAAAGCTGCAGCGCTATCGAAACAGACGCGTGACCCCACAGTGCCGCGTTTGGCACCGCAACCAACGACGGAAACGAACTTGAACCTATTGCTGAGACCATCTGATGCAGCAACGCTCCCCTTGAGATAGCCTGGAGCTTAGCCCGACAGATCGCAGAAGCGCAACGCGTGAGGATGAGCCGGCCATTTCTCACAAGCCAGCAGCGGCCTATCCTCCAAGCAGTTTCCTCAATGCCAGAGGAAACTGGTCATTGCGCGACCGGTCGGTTCTCACCTGAGAGTATGGTCATGAACTGCTCGACAACTCTTTCGGGTGTACCAGCGTCGATCGTTATCACGTCATTCTCGGCCGAAGGATCTTCCAGGGTCTGGAACTGGCTCTCGATCAACGTGGCGGGCATGAAATGCCCAACCCGACCGGCAAGTCGCTGTTTGGCTTCTTCATGGGAGATTCTCAGATAAAGGAACGTCACGCCGTTGCCTGCGAGTGATCGCAATTGATCCCTGTATTGCGCTTTCAACGCGGAGCAGGTGACAACCGGGGGATCACGACTATTGGAGGCTAAGGCGCGACCAATGGTTTCTAACCACGCAGCCCTGTCACTATCGGTCAGTGGTGTGCCAGCGGTCATCTTTGCAATGTTGGTAACGGAATGAAGCTCATCACCCTCCACAAGCCTCTGTTGCAGCCGAGCCGCGACCAAGCGTGCAACCGACGTCTTCCCGCATCCCGACACTCCCATCACGATCACTGGTATCTTGTGCATCTGTGGTACGACCATCATGAAGTCTTCTCATTCCTGTCAGGTAATTTTACGCCTCCGGCGATGCCTCCGTGCCTTAAGCCATTGCTTTACAGACCAATGCCAATTCAGAAGTTGCCGTGCGGCATAAGGCGAGAAATATCGGAACGTGGACATTTCTTGGGTCTCCAATCGTGTCAAATGCAGCGGTCAACCCCGACGGCGACGGTTGCGATAGACGTCAACCGTCACTGCGGCGACGATGATGATGCCCTTGACGATCTCCTGGTAGTAGGCGTCGATGCGAAGGAACGTGAAGCCGGAGGACATTACGCCCAAGATGATGACGCCGATGACTGTGCCGGTGATCCTTCCGATCCCGCCGGCGAGCGAGGTTCCGCCGATAACCGCTGCAGCGATTGCGTCAAGCTCGTAGTTGACGCCCATACCCGATTGCGCTGTCTGGGCACGCGCCGCGGTAACGATTCCAGCGAGCCCTGCGAGCATACCGGCGATCGCATAAACCTTGACGAGGTGAGCTTCCACATTAATGCCGGACACCCGCGCAGCCTGCATGTTCGCGCCGATAGCGTAGGTAAACTTGCCGTATCGTGTGTACCTGAGGACGACATGGAAGATGATCGCGACCGCGATGAACACGACCACCGGCCAGGCACCGGAGCCGATAAAGGTGAACTGGTCCGTCAGACCAGAAATCGGCTGGCCCTTCGTGTACCATTTGGAGATGCCGCGTGCTGCAACCATCATACCGAGCGTGGCAATGAATGGGGGGATGCGAGCGTGGGCAATAAGTGCGCCGTTGATGAATCCCGCTATCGCTCCGAGGATGATGCCGACGCCAATCGGCACGATTGCCGGCATGTCCGTGAAGCCGGGATATAGAGCCCGTGCCCATTCCGAGGACTGCGCTAAACTCGCAGCGATCATTGCGGTCATGGCGACAACGGAGCCTGCTGAGAGATCGATACCGCTGGTGATGATGACCTGAGTGACGCCAATAGCAATGATGCCGACGACAGAAACCTGTAGGATCGTGATCGTCAGCCTCTGCGTGTTTCCAAGAAAGCTCTGACCGATGAAGATCCAGCCCAGCGCCTCATAGATCAGGGCGATCCCAACGAGTACGAGGAAGATATTGAACTCCTGCGGTGGCTTCCATCCCTGCGCAGCAGGGGAGCGCACAATGCCATATTTTTCAACGAGGTTCTTTTCCATAGAATTTGTTCCCTTATTGGTTCTGCTCAACGGGATGCCAGTTCCATCACGGCGACCTGGGTCGCATCGCTTCGCGGCAGGATGCCCGTGACTTTTCCTTCATGCATAACCAGGACGCGATCGCTCATCCCCAAGACTTCGGGAAGTTCGGAAGAGATCAGAATGACTGCCGCGCCGGATTTGGCGAGACTGGAAACGAGGCCGTGGATTTCCGCCTTGGCGCCAACGTCAATGCCCTTGGTGGGCTCGTCGAGAATGAGAATCCTTGGTCCGGTAAGCAGCCACCGTCCAATCAGCACCTTCTGCTGGTTGCCGCCCGACAGATTCTGGATGCTGACGTTGAGGTTGGCCATCTTGATGCGCAGCTTGCGGGCCATCTCGGCGCAATCCACGGCGACAGAGGCTCCCTGAACGAAGCCAGAGCGAGTGTAGCGGGTTTGCAGGGCTGCAATCTGCATGTTTTCGAGAATGTTGAGCGCGAGAAGACAGCCTGTTTCCTTGCGATCCTCCGTGAGGAAGGCCATGCCATGCCCGATCGCATCGCTTGGCTTTTTGACTTCCACCCTCTGTCCATCGATGCGAATTTCGCCAGATGTCGGGGGCGTGACACCGAAGAGCGCTTCCGCAAGGTTCGAACGCCCAGACCCTAGGAGCCCAGCCATCCCGAGTATCTCGCCAGCGCGCAAGTCGAATGAGACGTTTGAGAAAACACCTTCGAGTTCGAGATCTTTCACTGATAGAAGGACATCCCCCAGTTCAACCACCTCTTTGGGGAACATCTGGGAGACTTCTCGGCCCACCATCCGCCGGATGATTTCGTCACGACTGATGGTGCTGGCTGGACGCGTCGATATGTATCGACCGTCACGGTAGATGGAAATTTCGTCAGAGATCTCCAGGATCTCGTTCATTTTGTGCGAAATATAGACGATGCCTTTGCCCTCGGTCCGCAATCCGCTGATGATTTCGAAGAGATGGCTTACCTCCCGGTCCGTCAGGGCCGAAGTCGGTTCATCCATGATCAAGACGTCGGAATCATAGGAGACAGCCTTGGCGATCTCGACCATTTGCCGGCTGGCCACCGACAGTGTTCTGACTTCTGCATCCGCCCGGACGTTGATCCTGAGGCGCTGCAGAAGGTTATCGGTGATGCGGTTCATCTTCTTGTGGTCGATGAGCCCGAGCGCATTGCGGGGCTCTCGGCGTATCCAAATGTTCTCCGCTACAGTCATAGAGGCCATCAGGTTCAATTCCTGATGGATCATGGCGATACCCTTTTCGAGCGCATCCAGCGGCGTCGAGAGCGTAATCTCTTTTCCCTTGAAGTGTAGCGACCCTGCGTCCGGCTGATAAATTCCCGCAAGGATCTTCATCAACGTAGACTTGCCTGCGCCATTTTCGCCCATCAAGGCGTGGACGCTGCCTTTCCGGAGATTGAATTGCGCGCCGTCAAGCGCAACCACGCCTGGAAACTCTTTCCGAATGCCCAACGCACTGAGAAGCAAGCCTTGTTCGGCTGCAGGATCGGTCAATGTGGCGTCGCTCATGACAATTCCTTCCAACGTAAATTGCGCGCGACGTGCCGCCGCGCGCACAATTGTGAGCTTTACTTGAGGAACTCGGCCAGGTTGTCCTTTGTCACCAGCGTCAGCTTCGAGTAGATCTTCTTTTCGGTCGGCTCTCCCTTCACGACCTTGAGTATTGCATCGAGCGCATCCTTGCCCTGAACTGCTGGATCCTGCTGCACGGTCACAGCCATATCGCCAGCTTTCATGGCAACGAGTGCGTCCTGCGTGGCGTCGATCCCCGCGACAACCACATTTGTGGAGCTGCCGGATGCTTTTAGTGCCTGGATTGCGCCGAGGGCCATCTCGTCGTTGTTGGCGATGACGGCATCGAACTGCGTGCCGGCTGTCAACCAGTTGGTAACCAGGTCGAGAGCATTGGTTCTCTGCCAGGCAGCTGTCTGTTCCTCGACGATCTTGATGCCCTTGCACTCGTCCGTCTTGAAGACATTGTGAACAGCTTCGGTACGACCGCGAGCGACAAGTGTGCCCAACTCACCCATCAGGATGACGGCACTGCCTTCGCCGCCTAGTGCCTTGCAGATCGCAGTGGCCTGAAGAGTGCCGGCCTCGATCTGATCGGAGCCTACGAATACTTGCTTCGCCGGCAGATCATCAACGTTGCTCGGCTGGTTGTTTGCGAAGACCATCGGGATGTCCGCCTTGTCGACGGTCTTAGAGATCGTCACACCAGCGTCTGCTTCGACGGGAATGACAATAATTCCGTCGACCTTGCTGGCGATGAAGTTGTCGATCTGGCTCTGCTGCTTGGAAACATCGCCTTGCGCGTCTTCGATCAGCAGCTTGACGTTACCCAGCTCCTTCGCGCGGGCTTCCAGGCCGCTACGAAGAATTGCGAGGAAGTTGTCATCGAAGCGCTGCATGCTGAAACCGATCGTGGTTTCAGCATGCGCGGATGCCGCGATGGTTGCTGCAAATACTGCTGCGAGTGCGAATTTCTTCATGTTCCTGCTCCGGTGGTTGTGTGATCATTCTTTGCCCGCTTTTGCTTTATGCCGGAGCTCTACGGGCTAGCGCTCGCGGGGCGCACATGTACCTGATCGCGGCAATCGACAGACCGCCTCGGCTTGGATCATGTGGGGGAGGTTTTTGCATCGCTGATGCTCGGCTTCAGCCGAGATCACTTGAGGTTTGCGATATTTTTCGAACAGAGCGCCCGCCATTCTCCCAAAATGGCAGTCGCCGCGTCCGATAGGTAAAACGATAAACTAAACTTCGGATTTCTGTCAATCGGCGCGTTCGCAAATTTTTGAAGAAATGTCGCTATTTCCTTCGTTTGAGCGCCGATTCAGCACATATTGCCGGCGTCGCTGCAAAAAAACGGTTTGACAAGGAGCTTTTTAGATGTATCGTTACACCTACTTTGGAGGCGCTCGTCGGAGTGGACGAACATGTCCTCTGTCGCATCCCTATTTCGATGATATCCTTGTCGTTCCGATAGTCTGAACGAGCTGATCATGGATGATAAACATATGGAAACCACGCGGCCGAAGCGAAGCGAACGGCGATCTCAGGGGACGACATCCGTAGATGTTGCAGCCGATCGCGCGACGATTCAGGATGTGGCGAAGGCTGCTGGCGTCTCCAATACGAGCGTCTCCAACTACATGAACGGTAGGTTGGAGCGGCTGGGTCCCGAAACAAGAGCACGGATCGCGGATGCCGTGGGACGGCTCGGCTTCAAGCCAAATCAAGCGGCACGGCAGTTGAAGACCGGCAAGACCAAGGGAATAGCGCTCGTTGTTCCAAGTATCGTCAATCCATTCAACGGCCAGCTGGTTTTCGCAATCGAGCAGGCTGCGGTCAAGGCGGGCTACGCTGTCCATCTCTGCAATACGATGCGCGACAATGCAGTGGAAAAGCGCTTCCTCGAAAACTTGGTCGGGTTGGGTGTCAGCGATCTGATCACCATTGCGCCGCTCAGCACCCGAAAAGGCTTTTACGGGCCGCAAAGCGATTTCTCCGTCGTCGCTATAGACGCGGATCGGCTCGATCTTCGCCTGCCGCGTCTCGATACGATCAACTTCAATCATGAAGTGGCGATCGATCTGGCCGTGGACCACCTCTATGAGCTTGGGCATCGCCGCATTGCTTACGTCACGGATCCAATGATCACGTACAGTCGTCGCAAACGTCTGGCTGGTTTCAAGGCCGCGATGGCAAACAGAGGCCTTCAGAGCGATTTGCTCGTAGAGCTCGATGCAGATCACGGAGCGCGCGATATCGCCGACGCCGAGATGCTGGAAGTTGGTAGAAGTGCAGCACCGGAGGTGTTGAAACTCCGCCCTCGGCCAACTGCGGTTGTGGCTTTCAATGACATGATTGCTCTCGGTCTCCTCGCGAGCTTCAGACAGGCTGGGCTATCCGTACCTGGCGACCTCTCCTTGGTGGGAATAGACGATGTCTGGGTCAGTCAACTGTCCTACCCGGCATTGACGACGGTGCGCCAACCCATTGAGGCGATGGGCGTGGCGGCCGTCGATCGGATCGTAAACCCTTTGGCAGGGGCTGTCGGGGGAGGTTCCGACACACTTTTCCTGCCCGAACTCACTCTGAGGGAGACATGCGGAGAACCGTCCAGCTAAGCGTGCGGTAACAGCAGGTCGCAACAAACATCCAAACCTCCCCATGATTTTGAGCAACTGGCCGGCACATCGCCGCGCCTTAAAGAGAAGGCTTTGCTTGATGGATATCAGTTCCCCCGCCAAGGGCTTGAGCACGGGACTCCGGCTTGCTTGCGACACCGGCGGCACATTCACCGATCTGGTCGTGGAAGACGGCGAGACGATCCGACTGTTCAAGGCGTCTACCACCCCGGATGATCCGGTTCGCGGCGTGCTCGTCGCCTTGCAGCTCGCGGCGGATCACTACAACCTTAACCGAAGCGCCTTCCTCAAGCGCGCTTCCATGTTCGTTCATGGCACGACCCGCGCCATCAACGCGATCATCACCCAGAAAACGGCCAAGACGGCGTTCATCACGACGAAGGGGCACCGGGACATTCTGGTGATCCGTGAAGGCGGTCGTATCGAGCCTTTCAACTTCACTGTCGCGTATCCCGAACCTTATGTTCCGCGCCGCTATACATTCGAGGTCAACGAGCGAATCGATGCCCGCGGCAATGTCGTCTCTGAACTCGATGAGGTCGACTTCATTGAAACGCTGAAGCGCCTAAAAGATCTGAAGATCGAGGCGATTGGAGTTTGTCTTCTCTGGTCGGTGACCAATTCCGTCCACGAGCTGCGCATCGGCGAGCTAATCAAGCAGCACCTTCCGGATGTCCCTTTCACCCTCTCGCATCAGCTCAATCCAACGCTGCGCGAATATCGCCGCGCATCTGCAACGGTTATAGATGCCTCGCTGAAGCCGTTGATGTTCCGTTATCTCGACAGCCTCACGAACCGTCTGAAGGAGGCCGGTTTCGACGGGCGCACTCTGATGGTCACCTCCGGCGGTGGTATCATGGATGCGGAGGCCGTCGCCCGTGCGCCGATCCACTCGATCAATTCCGGTCCGGCAATGGCACCGGTAGCCGGTCGCTACTATGCAGACCGTGACTTCGGCAAATCGATTGCCATCGTCGCCGACACCGGTGGCACCACGTTTGACGTCAGCCTTGTGCGCGACGGCCGTATTCCTTGGAGCCGGGAAACCTGGATCGGTCAGGCGACACGCGGTCATATGACTGGTTTCCCCTCGGTCGACATCAAGAGCATTGGCGCCGGCGGCGGATCGATTGCCTGGGTTGATGACGGCGGGATCCTGCAGCTTGGTCCCCAAAGCGCGGGCTCGACGCCTGGCCCGGTCGCCTATCGCCGCGGCGGCACCGAGCCGACGGTCACCGATTGCGCCATCATTCTTGGCTATATCGATCCCGACTTCTTCCTCGGCGGCGCGATGGTTCTCGACCGAGCAGGAGCGACCGAGGCGCTACGGACCAAGGTTGCAGATCCTCTTAGCATCAGCGTCGAGGAAGCGGCGGCTTCGGTTCTCAAGCTCTCGACCGAAAAAATGGTCGGTGCGGTCGAGGAGATAACCGTCAACCAGGGTATCGATCCGGCATCTGCGCTTCTGGTCGGCGGCGGCGGCGCGGCTGGACTCAATGCTGTCGCCATCGGCAAGCGCCTGCAGTGCGCGGGCGTTCTGATCCCGGAAGCCGGCGCGGTGATGAGCGCTGCCGGGGCCTTGATGTCGGAGCTTTCCTCCGACTACGCACAGTTGAACTTCACTACCAGCGGAAAATTCGACGGTGAGAAGGTCAATGCGGTCCTCGCCGAGTTGGAAGCCCATTGCCAGAGCTTTGCAGCCGGTCCCGGCGCGAATGCGATCGAGCACAGGATCGAATTCTCGGTCGAAGCTCGCTATCCGCACCAGATCTGGGAGATTGACGTGCCCTTGCGTTCCAGCCGCATTTCCTCCGACAGCGACCTGCAGGCACTGAAATCGGCATTCCACCAGATGCACCAGCGCATTTTCGAAATCTCCGATCCGGAATCGGAAGTCGAGTTCGTCACCTGGCGGGCGAAGGTCAGCTGCAAGCTCAAGGAAGCGACCTCAGGATCGCTACCACGCGAAGGTGAATTCACCGGCGGGAAGGCATCGCGGCCGGTCTATTTCAGCGATACCGGCTGGATCGAGGTCCCGGTTCACCGCTTCGAAGCGATGGTTCCGGGCAATCCGGCTCCCGGTCCGTCGATCGTCGAATCCTCATTCACTACGGTTGTCATCGATCCGCAGACCGTAGCCGAACGCACCGCCGGCGGCGGCTTACGCATAACATTCTAACCAGGAATTACCCATGATCAGCTCTCCTTCGAAAAACGCTCCCGACGGCGTGCAGATGGCGATGATCTCCAGCCGCATGGAGACGATTGCCCGCAAAATGCAGAACACCATCTTCCGGACAGCACGCTCCGGCATTCTCAATACGGCGCACGATTTTTCGTGCGTTGTGTTAACGGCCGATTGCCAGATGCTTTCGGCTGCAGAAAGCTTACCGAACCACACACTGATCGGCCCGGACTTGATGTGCCAGGCTGTGCTGAAGCACCATCCCGTCATGAAGCGGGGCGACTGCTTCCTGCACAACAGCCCCTATGAAGGCAATTCTCACGCCGCCGATCACTGCATGATCGTACCGGTCGTCGATGACGCGGGCATGTTGCGCTTCTTCGTGCTTGCAAAGGCCCATCAGGCTGATTGCGGTAACTCACGTCCCTCCACCTATCTCGCCGACGTCAAGGACGTCTACGAGGAAGGTGCGCTGATCTTCTCGGCGACCAAGATCCAGGAAGATTACAAAACAAACCAGGACATCGTGCGCATGTGCGAGGCCCGCATCCGCGTACCGGATCAATGGTGGGGCGACTTCCTGGCGACACTCGGTTCTGTCCGTATCGGTGAACGTGAATTGTTGGCGCTCGGCGAAGAACTCGGCTGGGATATGCTGGAAGGCTATGCATCGCGCTGGTTCGACTATTCCGAGCAGAAGATGATCCAGGCCATCTCGAAGCTGACGACGGGCAAGATCACACTGCATTCGGCGCATGATCCGTTCCTTGGCCTGCCGGACGGCATTCCGGTCAAGGTGGAGGTCGAAATCGATGCGGAAAATGCCCGCATCATGGTCGATCTGACCGACAATCCCGATTGCCAGCCCTGCGGTCTCAACCTGACCGAAGCGACGTCGAAGAGCGCTGCTATGATCGGTATCTTCAACGCGCTTCTGGATCATCATGTGATCCCGAATTCCGGTAGCTTCCGTCGTATCGAGGTGAAGCTCAGAGAAAATTGCTGCGTCGGCATTCCGCGCCATCCGGCATCCTGCTCTGTTGCGACGACTAATCTGGCCGACCACGTGACCAACCCGGTCCAGCGCGCCATTGCCGAACTGTCGGCTGGTTTTGGTCAGGCGGCCACGGGTCCGATCCAGCCGCCAGGCATGGGCGTCATTTCCGGGCGCGATCCCCATAATAATGACGAGCCGTTCATCAACCAGGTCCATATCGGCGTCAGCGGTGGTGCCGGTACGCCGGTCACTGACGGCTTCCTGTCGATCATCCATGCGGGCAATGCCGGCATGTGCCGTATCGACAGCGTCGAGGTCGACGAACTCCACCATCCGATCCTGATCGACGACCGGCATCTGATGGAAGATAGCGAAGGGGCTGGCACCTATCGTGGCGCGCCATCCATTTACAGCGAGTATGGCCCATGGGGTGGTGGTGAACTGACCGTTCTCTATGCGGCTGACGGGACGATCACGCCGGCTGCGGGCGCGCGTGGTGGTGGCTCTGGTGGGACCTGCCGAGCGGCCATGCGCAAGACTGACGGCAGCGTTGTCGAGCTCCCGCCTTGCCATGGCATCACGCTCAAGGCGGGCGAAAAGATCATCTCGCATTCGGCAAGTGGCGGCGGCTACGGCACGCCGACTGAGCGCGATCCAGCCCGCGTCATCCACGATCTGGCTGAAGGCTGGATCAGCATCGAGCGCGCCCGTGCCGTCTATGGCGTTGCCGTCGTGGGCTCACGCGCCACGGATGATCTAGCACTCGACGCCGCCGGAACGGAAAAGCTGCGCGGCAACGTCAAGCAGCTCGCAGCGGCAAGCTGATCGACCGAGACCCAGCTGGCGCCCTTGGCCGGGCCGAGTGGCGCCAGCGTCGAAGCGAACCTATCAGAGGCAAATAAGGGAGGGAATCTCCATGTCGGATTTGGACTGGAGCAGCGGTGCTGCCTATGTCGACGGTCAATATATGCCGCTCAAGGATGCCAAGATCCCGGTAACGGAATGGGGATATCGCCGTTCCGACGTCACCTATGACGTCGTCGGGGTCTACTATGGCGCATTCTTCCGTCTGGACGATCACGTGAAGCGCTTTCGCGCTTCCATGGAAAAGCTCCGCATGAAGCCGGAGGAAAGCGACGATCAGATCAAGGAAATCCTAACCGAGATCGTCACGCGCTCGGGTTATCGCGAAGCATATGTCGCGATGGACTGCCTTCGCTCTCGCCCGCCCCGTGGCGTGCCCCTTCACCCTGCCTATGGCCGCAGCTATCTTATTTGCCACGTCTTGCCCTGGGTCTGGGTTTTCACGCCGGAGCAACAAGAGCGTGGGGTTCACGCGATCATCGGCACTCCCGAGCGGATTGCACCTGAATCCTTCGATCCCACGATCAAGAATTTCCACTGGGGTGACCTCACCCGCGGCAACTTCGAGGCACATGAACAAGGCGCCGAAACTGCCATTCTCCTCGATCGCTATGGCCATGTCACGGAAGGTCCAGGTTATAACGTTTTTGCAGTGTTCGATGGCAAGGTTGTCACGCCGCGTTCCGGCGCGCTCGAAGGAATTACCCGCAAATCGGTGATCGAGCTTTGTCAGATGCTGAGGCTCGAATGCGAGCTACGGGACATCACGCGTGACGAGTTCGAAAACGCGGACGAAATCTTCTGCTCTACAACAGCCGGCGGCATCATGCCGATCAGCAAGCTCGGCAGCCGCATTCTCGGAAATGGCCGGCCGGGTCCGATCTCGACCCTTCTCAAAGACACCTTCTGGGAAAAGCGCAAGCAGGGCTGGCACGCAACCCCCATCGCCTATGAATAACGGCATCTCAAACGGACCAACTCGGTCAAGGTGGCCTGGCCTGGCGATCGATCCAATGCAAAGCAAGTGAGTTAGCTTCATGCAGCAATCCATTTTCGACCTCAGCGGCAAGACCGCGCTGGTGACCGGTTCTAGTCAGGGCATCGGGTTGGCGCTCGCAAGAGGGCTGGCCCAGAATGGCGCCAAGATTATCCTCAACGGACGGAGCACCGAGAAACTCGCAGCCGCCCAAAACCAGTTACGGACCGAGAACCTTCTTTGCGAGGTCTGTTCGTTCGACGTCACGGACGCACAATCGAGCGCATCCGGTATTGCTGAGATTGAGGCATCCGTCGGATCGGTGGACATTCTTATCAACAATGCCGGGATGCAGTTTCGCTCACCCCTGGAAGACTTTCCGGTTGAAAAATGGGAAGAGCTGCTTAGGACAAACGTATCCAGTGCGTTTTACGTGAGCAGGGCTGTCGCGGGGGGCATGATCTCTCGCCGCCAGGGAAAGATCATCAATATCGCATCCGTTCAGAGCGAGCTCGCCCGTCCTGGAATTGCTCCCTATACCGCGACGAAAGGAGCCATCCGTAATCTTACCAGGGGGATGTGCACGGACTGGGCAAAATACGGACTGCAGATCAATGCGATCGCGCCGGGTTACTTCAAGACGCCGCTCAATAAAGCTCTCGTCAAGAGTGAAGAATTCTCGGAATGGCTTCAGAAACGCACGCCCGCCGGCAGGTGGGGAGAGGTGGACGAACTTGTCGGCGCCGCGGTCTTCCTATCCAGCCCAGCCTCTTCGTTCATCAATGGCCACACGCTCTACGTCGATGGCGGCATAACCGCCAGTCTTTGAAATCGGAACCGACCGACCACAACCACTGTCTTTCGGAGAAATTGATGTCGCTCCGGGAACGACGAAATCGAAACACAGCTCGACCAGAGCAAGGGCGCCGCAGTTGCAGACAGATCGCCGCAAACGGAGAACCATTCCAATGACAAAACTCTCTGAAATTCACGCCGAAGCCAGCAAATATTTCATTGGTGGTGCTTCTGCAGGGCAACGTTATAACGCGCCGCTGGGCCAGCCGCTCTACATCACTCGCGCTGATGGCAGCAGATTTTGGGACGCTGATGGAAACGAGTTCATCGATTTCCATACTGGGGCGGGCGCCGCCCTATTTGGACATAACAACCCGCGTATCCGCGAGGCCATTGGCAAGGCCCTGGATGCAGGTTTCTTCATGAATTTCGACACGGAATACCACACGCAACTCGCCCGGTTGCTTCAGCACTTTTTCCCTAGCTGTGAACGGTTCCGGTTGCTGAACACCGGCGCGGAAGCAACACAGTCCGCAATCCGGTTGGCCCGCGCCCATACCGGTCGCGACAAAGTGCTGCGGTTCGAGGGCCATTTTCACGGCATGTACGAAAGCATCTGGTTCAACCATAATATGGTGAGCAATGTTGACGGGCGCGGTGAGGTCGAGACGAACGCGGATTCCGAAGGGTTTCCGATCCACGCCAAGGATGGTGTCGTCAACGTCATCTTCAATGACGTCGAGGCGGTTGAGCACGCAATCAGGAAGTACAGAGATGAGCTCGCATGCGTCATCCTTGAGCCTATCAGCTATAATTGCGGATGCCTTGAGGCGCGTGGGGAATATCTTCGCGCCGTGCGGGAGATTTGTACGCGAGAGAATATCGTCCTGATCTTCGACGAGGTCGTCAGCGGATTGCGGATGCGTCCGGGCAGCGCTCAGAAGTATTACGGCATCCTGCCTGACATGACCGCCATGGCGAAAGCAATTGGGGGTGGCCTGTCCATCGCGGCTGTCGGCGGCACAAAAGAAATCATGCAGCACGTCAATCCGACCGGGAATGCCGCAGTCAGCGGCACGTATAGCGGTGCGCTCATGCCAGTGCTGGCGAGCATCGCCTGCCTGACCATGGCCAGCGAAGACGGTTTCTACGATCGCATCGAGGCTATTGGAGGGAAGTTGTTCACCGGCATCGATGACCTTCTGTCCAAGCATAAGATTGCCGGTCACGTGCGGGGCGTCGGCGCCCGCTTTGGTATCTACTTCGGCGTCGAAAATCCGCAAGACGACTTCGACTTCCGCAAGGTCGCTGCATTACAAGACAGGGCGACCTACAAGAAATTCGTGACCGAGTGCGTGAACAATAGGCTCTGGTTTCATGATACCGCCGGCCCTGTGTCACCGGCTCATTACGGCTTCACAATCGCCCACACGGCAAAAGACATTGACGAAACCCTCAACCGTCTGGATAAAATCTTCAAAAAGATCGCGTAGGGAAGCTAGGCCGTTGATATTTCCGAATGAGGCGTTAGCGCCCACGTCTTTCAATTTGATAACTCGGTGGTGCGGTAATCCTCCCCGTTTTAACGGGGTTCAGCGATAGAATTCACGCGACCATTTTCAGTTTCTGAGCGGGTGTGATGCCGCCAATTCCCATGTTGGGTCGTTCGTGGTTGTATGTCCAAAGCCACTCCGTGGCGATCTGCTGCACCTCCGTTATGCTGTCAAAAATATACAGATCAAGCCATTCATGCCGGACCGTTCAATGGTAGCGCTCGACATAGTGAGGCTTGCCGGGCTGGATGTAGTTCAATGCGATTCCCTGGCTCTCGGCATTCGGTGAGGGTTGAAATGACATATTCAGCGCCGTAACACCTTCGGAAGTTTGCGCTGAATGAGGCTTTGACCAGTTGCATAGCCCTTATCAGGCGAAGCAGGTGGTCATAGCCAGGCCTAAGGTCTCACAGTGGTTTTGCGAAGCCACACTGTAAAGGAGACCGGCTATGACCGTTTATGGCGCTTTCTTTTTGACCGCCTCAGCTTTGCATGCGCGGACAGGCAACTTTGTCGGCGCAATGTCTTCGCTGACGGGGGGCGCCTTCAGCCAGCGGATGATCGCGTCCAAGGCCGGCCGCAGTTGTTTCTTCAGCTCGGCTGTCATGTCGGCTTCGATCCCGCAGGCGTCTCCAATCGCGATCCAATCGAGATGGCCGTTCAGGATCGGTGGCCGTTTGCGGTAAATGATCAGGCTGATCAGATAGGAGCGGACATTCTCTAGAACCCGCTTTGAGGATATCGGTGCAATACGCACTTCGCAGAATTCCGAAATTTTTCGCTGAAAATGACGTGATGAAAGATCGTGTTTGGGCATGCTCATTCCGTTTCTCTCCGGCACCAGTACCGAGGGCGAGCGGGAATAGGAGCATGCTTTTAAAAAAGCATGTATGGTGGGCAGACCCGCCGGCTGTGGCACTACCATTCAGAAAACAGCGTAAATGACATATAAACGGATCAATTTTTAGATTATGATGCGTATTTATATCTTTTTGGTTGACCGATCCTGGAATGTTTGAGATAGCTTTGCCTTACTCCACGGAGAATGGTGGGATAGGTAGATGGCACGGTCTGAGTCAGAATCGTTGCTGGAGATCGGGCAGTTGCTGAAGGCTACGCGTAAAGTCCGGCAATTGACCCAAGAGCAGGTTGCCGACATGGCGGGTATATCGCGTCCCCGCTATAGAGAGATAGAAGCCGGAAGCAGTTCTGCGCGCACGACGACACTGATCAATATCGCCCGCGCTCTCGGGCTTGAATTGATGCTCATACCGCAAGCCATGGTGCCGGCCGTTGGCGCGCTGCTGCGGCCTCAGGATGATCTCGACGATCTGCCGGCATTCATGGCTCACCCAGATGAGGATGAGAATGTCTGAAGCTTCATCCGATCCGAAATCCATCTCGTCGCTCGACGTGCTGTTGAACGACGTGAAGGTCGGCACGATCGTCAGAACGCCCGGCGACTTCAACGCCTTCAGCTTCGCGGAGAGCTATCGTGAAACGGGCGGCTTTCCGGTGCTCAGTCTGTCTTTTCGCGCAGCCACTGGCGGATTGCGCAAGGACCCGAAACCCGTAGCCCGTGCGTTGCCGGCATTCTTTGCCAATCTGCTCCCCGAAGACAAGCTGCGCGAGGCGATGGAAAAACACCATGCGGGGAGTGTTCGCGCAGGAAACGATTTCGACCTGCTTGTTGCGCTCGGGTCGGATCTGCCAGGTGCGGTCCGCGTCGTGCCGAGCGACGGAACGGTTATGCGTCTCGACAACCTGCCTGCTTCCAAACCGAAAGCCCGGTTCTCGCTTGCCGGTGTTCAGATGAAGCTTTCGGTGATCAAGAACACGGGCAAGGGCGGTGGATTGACGCTGCCGCTCGGCGACGACCAGGGATCCTACATCGCCAAGTTTCCATCGACCTCATTTCCCGGCGTGTCGGAAAATGAATATGCCAACCTCGCATTGGCTGAAGCGATCGGCATGGAGGTTCCCGAACGTGAACTGGTCGAGCAATCGGAGTTCGAGGGTATACCGAAGGAATTCGAGACGCTGTCGGCTGGAAAAGTCCTGCTTGTCAAACGCTTCGACCGTGGCGCAAACGGTGAGCGGATCCATATCGAGGATTTCGCCCAGGTGTTCGGCGTCTATCCTTCGCGGAAGTACGAAGGTGCCGCCTATCATGATATCGCTGCAGCCTTGAACGTTGCCGTTTCGTCCACCGCTGCTCTCGAGTTCGTCCGCCGGCTGGCTCTGGCTGCCATAACCGGCAATGGCGACATGCACCTGAAGAACTGGTCATTGATCTATCGCGAGACAGGCGACAAACCGCAACTCGCGCCTGTCTATGACGTGCTCTCGACGGTCCCTTACATCCCCGCGGATGCCATGGCTCTGTCGCTTGCCGGCGAGCGCCACTTCAAGGCGCTGAACGTACAGCGGTGGAAAGCCTTCTCCAACCGCGCACGCCTGCCGGAAGCCGCAGTTCTCGGGGCGGTGGTCGACACGGTTGAGCTCGTCAATCAGCTGTGGTGGTCACTGCCGGATCGGAAAGTTGTTCCGGCGAAGGTTCTCGAGCGCATCGATACTCACGTGCGGCTGATGACACCAATCCTCGGTACGTGTGCAGACTGAGGCCATCCGGCGGAGCGGCAACAAAACTCTGCTCTAGCCCGCTCGCCAGTTCTCCTGGCGCATCTCTACGCGTTGCCAAATGGCGTCATTGATCCTGATCGACGGCACCTGAACGACACGCACAGCTCGGAAGCATTATCCCGCGCCAGCCTTCACTTTGAGAGGCTTTCGGCTTTCATAGCCGAAGGATTGAAGTGGACGACGGTGTTGTCGGCTTTGGTTCCCGGAAAGCTGAATGCAAATTCAGGTGCGTTGGGATCGGGGAGCCGACCTTCTTCTGCTTCACGCGCTTCTCGGGTTCGAAGAACTCGCGGGATATGTGACCCAACGACGGCAGGTGAGGTACGGGTAGATCGACAGATCCAGTCGCGGCGGCCGGCGCTCGACCCGGCACAGGATTAGATGCTTGACGGCGTCGAAGCCGATTGCGCCGAGCTGAAGGGCCTGCTTCACCGCCGCATGCAGATCTGCCAATTCGAAGCTTTCCAGAAGACGGAGAACCTGCACATATTCCCGCCGCCCATGCTTGGCCATGCGGCCTTCCATCAGCCGGCGCAGCGTCGCGAATTCCTCCGGCAGGTCCCAACCCTGGAGAGGGGCAGCCTGATCCAGGGAGTTGATCTTCTGCTCGATCAGCGGCAGGTAATGAACGGGATCGAAGACGACGTCCTCCCGCTCCCAGCACCGCGGATAACGGGCAATGACCTCGCCGCGGCAACCGATCACCACCTGATCGACATAGCCCCGGACCCAGACGTCTTGATGGCCGTAGGCTACAGGCACGGAATAGTCGTTCGCCTTATAGCGGACGAGCGACTGGGCCGTCACAACAGCGCTGGCCTGGTCGCAGGCATCAAACGGCGACGCGGGCAAGGGGCGCATGGCCGCCAAATCCCGCTGCAATCGTTCGCCGATCGTCTCGCTCTCACCGCGCAGCTTGTCGCGCTGGCGTTTGCGGCACTGCTCTTCCAGAAAAGCGTTGAAGGCGTCCCATGTCGGAAACTGCGGGATCGGCACCATAAAATTACGTCGGGCATAGCCGACGAGACCCTCGACATTCCCCTTGTCGTTGCCTTTGCCGGGACGGCCGTAGCGATCCCGGATCAGGTAGTGGGACAGGAAGCCGCTGAACAACGTCGCCCGCTTGCGTGTGCCGTCCGGCAGGATCTTGGCCACCAGGCAACGGTCGTTGTCATAGACGATCGACTGCGGCACGGCTCCGAAAAAGGCAAACGCATGGATGTGGCCATCCACCCAGGCCTCGGCCACCGCCGCCGGATAGGCCCGCACATAGCAGCCGTCGCTATGCGGCAGATCGAGCACGAAGAAGCGGGCCTTTTGCTCGACGCCGCCGATCACCACCGTCGCCTCACCGAAGTCGGCCTGCGCATGGCCGGCCGGATGCGACAGTGGCACGAATACCTCCTGTCGGCGCTGATCCCGCTCGCGCATGTAATCCTTGATGATCGTGTAGGCGCCGGTGAACCCGCACTCGTCACGAAGCCGGTCGAACACCCGTTTGGCAGTATGCCGCTGCTTGCGCGGCATCACCATGTCAGCTTCCAGCCACTGCTCGATCGTCGAAACGAATGCATCCAGCTTCGGACGCCGGATCGGCGAACGTCGCTGATAGCCGGGCGGTGTCGAATACGACAGCATCTTGGCAACGCTGTCGCGCGATACGTTGAAATGCTTTGCTGCCTGTCGCTGCGTCATCCCTTCGGAAACAGCCAGGCGAACCCTCAAATAAAGTTCCACGGTGTAGATCCCCCGTCCCTCCTGCGATCATTGCAGAAAGGAAATAGGTGGCCGGATTTTACTCCGCCCGCAGCAGCACTATGCCGCCGCTACCGTGGCCGACTTTTCCACCGCCGCTCTCAGATGGGCCATATCTGAAAGAACGCACTTCACCTGATAAGGCGGTGGAAAGGGAAATTCCTCGGCTACGGCCGTGCAAAGTGCTCGCCACTTCGTATCATTCATATGGGAAGACAAGCCGCGTTCCGCGATGGCACGGCGTACTTTCGCGGTCTCATTGCTGTCTGTCGAGCCAATATAGAGCATCCGTCGTTCCTGCTCTTCTTCAACTGGATGTCAGAAACATCGGGCGGAACAGTTAGTCATAAATTTGCATGTGCTATCAAGGAATATGGATTGGTATTGCCCTCTCTGTGATCGCCACGGGATTAATATTAAAGACTTTCGCAAATTGACCGCTCGGTTCTCGGGACAGGGAGCATTCAGGGTGGTTAGTGTTACGACAGAAGATCATCAAGGCCGATCTGCCACCGATCATTTCTCGGGGAGCCCCGGCAAACGCGTAAAGGTGCTGGATCATTTAGGAAGAGTTCGGCGCAAGTGAGTGACGGCTGCTCTCGCCCCAAAGCGGATACGTTCGGTGCCGCAGTGGTGCAATCCTCCATCGGCTAGGGCAGGATACCTGGTCAGTCTGGACTTCAAACGTAGTCTGCAACGTGAGCATTCTGGAGGTAGCCGAACACACGAAAGCGGTCTGCTGTTTCCTCACCTGGCACATGGATTTTCTTCAGTGCAGACCGAACAAGATCGCGCTGATCCGATGTTTCGACGTGAATGTCGACGTGGACAATGTCCTTGTAACCGCCAATGCGAAAATGATGAAGCCACTCGTAATCAGGGCCGTATCTGTAGCCATTTGTCGAAAGCGTACTTCACGCCGGAGTTGGATCAAGCGCATGCATCGCCAAACCGAGTTCGTCCCACTTTGTATCGTTCATGACCGGGTTGAGCATAACGATTCCTTTCGAGCGAGCTGAGGTAGTGTCGTCAGCGACATCAACTACAGGAAGCTCAGGATCAAACTGTCGCTATCTGCGTCGATACAAGGGAAATTGAGACGCCACAATGACTGCAATTGGTGCGAAGCGGAAGATGGCCTTAGCTGCCAAAGGCAGAGGGCTGTAGCTTCCCGGACGTAAGAAGATGTTGGAGCGTGTAAGCGACAGAGCGTGCATCGTCCAACGCATCGTGCCCCTGTAAGTCCGGATGCTCAACGCCGTAATAATCTGCAAGCTTGTTGCTGGGCGTTCGCGCCAAATCCTCGACAGGCATCCCAGCAGCAAGCAGAAGCTTCACGGCGTTATCAAACCGGGGCGCGGGAATCGGTGGCTTAATGCCTTCGACGTAGCAGCTGATTGCGATCATGTTCAGCTCGTCTTTCCCCCATGACCAGAAGGTTGCACCATCAGAAAAGCGGTCAAGATCGTCCAGCGCTGTCTGCAGAGGTCTGCCATCTCGCGTGATTTGTTCCACGGTGATGCCCGTGAGGTCTGTGAAGTAGGGGTCGATTGCATATCGAGCGCCATGCCTGTCGTGCGGCGTCACGTAAGCTTTGAAAGTCTCAAGTATCGGGAAATCTTCTTCGAGACCGATTTTCACTGCTCCGATTTGAGCAATCACAGGGTCGGGGTCGATAGCTGCACACCAGAAACGACTCTGAGAGCCTTTGATGCAAAGGAACTCGCAGTCGAAGATGATAGCTGTTTTCACGCGCGTCTCCCGACAACATTATCCGCAGCAAGAATAATCGGGCTCGGGGGGAGTGGCAATGACTGGTGGGTTGGCGCAATATGGCCGTCGGAGGTTCCGGCATAGACACTTCTGTCGATCCGCAGAACTGCTCAGACCGCTCGAACTTCGGCAAGCCGCTTCACTGCGTACTCGTCCTGCCAGCAGACGGCGGCTTCCCATGCGGCCGACGCCTGCTCTGCGATGTCATGTGTGCCGTCGTCGAGATCAGCAGCGTTGCCGGGCAGTACCAGGTCAAGGTCGGGCACGTCGACATGTGACTCGTCCCAGTCGATCAACGCGACCCGATCTGCGGTCATGCGGACGTTGGCAGGGTTGTTCGGATTGCCGTGAACAACGCATGTCTCACGCCCGATTAGCCGCGCCCACGCTGCTCGACATCGAATAACGCCCTCGGGCGGCATCGCAGCAAGATTGATCCTGGTTCCGGTTTCAGCACCGAGGAGGTCGGTCGATGATCTCCAGCCAGGCCGCTGCGGCCAGCCCTGGGTCAACCGATGCAGTTCACGGAGTGCATCGGCGACGCGACGCCAGTCTGACATCGTTTCGGGCGGTCCGCCCTCGAGGTACTTCATCACTACTAGACCGTCCACGAACAGGCGGCCACCAGTCGCCGGAATCGGTACCGGAACCGTCATGCCTTTACGGTTGAGGTGTTGGAGGAGGTGGGTTTCCCACGCAAGATCAGCGTCGGTCCTTGAACCAAGACGACCGACCGCGATCTGCCCGTGCACACGAACGGTCCACACGTCATTGGCAACTCCACCAGTCAGTGGTTCAATGCGAACCGCGTCTTCGCCCCATTGTCTGAGTGCGTCCCATCCCATTGGCAGTGCCCTTGGCGGCTGTGTAAAAATTGGCGGAAGAAATAGAGAAAGTTTGCGACACAAGGAAGTCCGCTTTGACACACCTGCGCACGCGGCACGGGGCAGTCGTCCGACTTTCGACGCACGCTTCCGTTTGATAGGTGAAGTGCTGCGACACGGGGAAGCTTGTTAGATGAATTATTCGGATGTGATTGGAGGCGATGAGCTTTTAAGATGGTTCGGCGAGGTTCCTACCTTTCACGACAGCGAAATCCTCAGTCTATCCTCCATAGAACCGGGGCCAGCGAATTGAAGGTGCATGGCTGGATCATGACCAATGAGGTCGGTCCAGACGGACACATTGTGCTGGACAAGCACGCGGTCGTAACCTTTTCACTCGAAGGCATCATGGACCTTCAGCTCGACGGCTTCAGCGGCCAGAATGTGATCGCGGGCCTCGTCCTGCAACGCGCGACCGACCGAGGCAGATCAAGCTATTTCAGCCTGCCGGAAGATGGGACCGACGTCGAGATCGAATTGACACCTTGTTACGGCTTGGACGGCTTCATCAGGGCGAAGAAGGTGGCGATTTCATTCATCCCAGGACGCCCGGCGGATATGTAGCCCCGTTCGGCTCCTATTGGTGCGAAACGGAAAGCGAACGTCGGCCCTCAGCAGACGCTTGTTCCTCTGAGTCTAGCTGGCGAAGGTATTCATCGCCGCTGATCGTCGTCCACCCCTCCCTTGGGAATCGCTGAACTTCAACGTCTTCCAGTGAGAAGTAGGCTCCAAAGAAGTCACAATTCGGATCAAGTAAGGCAATTCTCCTATCTAGCTCATTGCCGCTCCGTGAAAGTTGATCTTCAAGTGCATCTTCTCTCTTACCGGTTCTTTAGGCATGTCGACTTTCCAATAGCTCGCGAGAACATTTCCCTCGCCGTCCCTGATATCTCCTGTTGGCACATCAGCGCCTTAACGCCTCTCGGCCCGAAGTCGTCGTTGCTCGCCAACGGTACTGGAGTTAGATAAACTACTGCCACCGATCACGAAACGTCCATGAACAGCATTAGCGTCGCAAACATTGCAAATCGTGCCAATGGCCTGGAGCCAGGGCCTATTTCACCAGAAGAGGTCGAACTCGCCCGGAACATTCTCCGAGGACGCGACGGAGGCGTCGTTGATGCAATCCATATCGTCGGGCTTTGTGGCGGCGCTAGCGACGCACCACTGTTGGAAGCCTATCTGCAGGGTGAGGAGAACAACGTCTACGCGGAGTACGCACTCAAAGCGTTATGTCGCTATCTTGGTCTGGTCGAACGATATCGACCTTTGTTGCGCCAATGGATGAAAAACAAGGACGATGGCTTCAGGAGAATGCCTGCAATTCACCTCGCGAACGAATATTTTCGCGATTTCGAGGACAAAGAGCTGGGCCGGTACCTCACGCGCGGCACCTTTCAGATCGAGAGCCGGGCTCAGATGGCCATGCTGCCCCGTTTGAAGCCGCGCACCTACTACGATTTCGTGATTCAGGTGGCGATCGTTCGGCCGGGACCGATCCAGGGCGATATGGTCAATCCTTATCTGCGCCGCCGCGAGGGCAAGGAGCCGGTCGAATATCTCCATTGGCGGCCGGAAACACTGGCTTTGGCGAGCCGTCGATCAGGACGGATATTCTCGACGAAATCGTGCAGGCTCGTCGCGACACGAAGGCTGCCAAGCGATTGCTGGTCAGGCTGCTGAAGAAGCAAGGCCTCACGCCGAAGCGGATCATCAGCGACAAGCTGCGCTCATATGGAGCGGCAAAGCGGGATGTGATGCCTTCTGTCGAACATCGATCGCATAAAGGCCTGAACAATCGCGCGGAAAATTCACACCTGCCGCTGCGAAAGCGAGGACGGATGATGCAAGGCTTCCGAGCCTCCGGCGGATTGCAACGATTCACCGCGGTCTTTTCGGCAATCAGAAATCACTTTGTCCCGTCCCACTATAAGGACACCGCCCTCGCCACCCACATTCATCGAATCCGCGCAATGGCGCAGTGGAGGGCCGTAACTGGCACAGCTGCCTGAGTTCAACGGCAAGCCATTCGCCCGGCTTCAGTCAAACAACATGACATCACCCCGCAAGGATAGGCAGCTCAGACTTCCATTGGCTGTGAAGCTTCGAGGCGGATGAGCGCTTCTGCGAGTTCGCCGGCGCCAGTTGCCACGAAAGCGGCACCCGCTTGCCTGAGGACCAGCGCGCGGTCTGGACGCGGGTCGGCCGGGTCGACAAAACCGATCGCCGTCATGCCAGCCGCCCTCGCCCCCATTATGCCATGGGCGCTGTCATCGATCACCACGCAATGCGCGGGATCGACCCCGACGGTTTCAGCACAGAGATGGAAGAGGTCCGGCGCTGGTTTCGGTCGCGCTACCATATCGGCGCTAAAGACGGACGGGGCGAAGGCGTGCCAGAGATCCAACAGGCCGAGACTCTTCGACAGCCGCTCCGTCGAACTGTTCGAGGCAACGCATTTTCGGTGCGGCAACGACCGCACCAGCTTTTCCATGCCGGGCATCGGTTCCAGACAACGGGCGAATTCCGGATAGATATCGAGATGCCAGGCGTCGAAGACCGGATCCAGATCGCCGATGCCGAGCTCTTCCGTGCAGATGCGGCGGATAGCGGTGGCGGAATTGCCGGTGAACCGGACCAGAACCTCTTCGGCGGTTATCGCCGCGCCGGCATCCTGGAGAGCCTTGGCAAGCGTACGGCTGGCGATCGGCTCGCTGTTGATCAGCACGCCGTCACAATCGAAAATCAGAAGATCTATCTGCATAAAAGTCCAATTCCAATGAGGCGTCAAAGCCGATTGACGCCGGCAGCACCGTCAACGACGGCGAAGCGCTGGAAAACGGCAGCAGGTGAATTTTGCTGCTTGCGGTCGGCAATGCCGATGAAATCCACCTCCGCAGACCGCTCGCTGAGACGCATGATCGCATAACCATGCTTGCCGGATGTAAACTTGAGATGCGGGTTCTCGGCGAGAGCCGTCGCCAGGCTCGCTTCTGACGGCGCATCCGAGGTGATCGAGCCGCAGACGAATTCGCTGGCGATCGGATGAGTCTTTTCATCAGCGAAATCCCGCTTTATATCGGCGGCATAGAAGGCATGCAGATCACCGCCGATGACAATCGGGTTCGAGGCAGCCGAAGAGTGTACGGCGCTCAGTAATCTGCCACGCGCGGCGCGGTAGCCGTCCCAGCCGTCAAGATTATAACCCGTCTCAGGCCCCACCTTGGTGTCGCGTTCCGAAACCAGCGTCTGCTGAGCGATGACATTCCATTTCGCCTGCGACATGCCAAGCGTTTCCGCCAGCCATTCTTCCTGGGCCGGCCCCAGCATGGTCCGCTCCGCCTGATCGTTGCCGGCGGCGCCCTGGAGCTGCGGCGAGCGGTATTGCCGCGTGTCGAGCAGGCTCACGCTGAGCAGATTACCAAAGCGGTAGTGGTCATAAATGCGCAGCGCGTCGAAGCCGGCAGCCAGAGCCGGCGGAACAGGCATGTGTTCGAACCAGGCCTGATAAGCAGCACGGCGGCGGTCGAGGAATTCCGCCGGGTTCGGAGCATCCGGCGCGCGATCGCTCGCATAATTATTGGTGACCTCGTGATCGTCCCAGATGGTGAGCCAAGGGAAAGCGGCATGCGCCGCCTGCAATTGCGGGTCCGACTTGTATAGCGCGTAGCGATCACGGAATTCGTAGAGAAGTGAAGGTACGCCGGTTCCATGCTGGCGGACAAGCTCGTTACCGTAGCTGCGTTCGTAGATGTAGTCGCCGAGGTGCACGACGAGATCGAGGTCGCTCCTGGCCATCTCACCGTAGGCGCTGTAGAAACCCTGCTCATATTGCTGGCAGGAAGCGAAAGCGAAACGGAAAGCGTCTCCGCCTTCCGGCGCAGTTCGGGTGCGCCCGACCGGACTTGTCGCATTGCCGGAGCGGAAGCGGTAGAAATACCAACGGCCGGGCTTCAGGCCCTTTACTTCCACATGCACCGAATGCGCGAATTCCGGTACGGCGCGGAAAAGACCGGACTGTACCGTTTTCGAGAACGTCTCGTCCTCGGCGACCATCCACTCAATGTCCATAGGTTCCGCCACCCGCTTCGGAGCAGGGGCAAAAGGATCGGCGGAAGTGATCGCAGACGTATCTTCCAGAATCAGTCGCGTCCAGATGACGACACTGTTCGCCCGCGGCGAGCCGGAGGCGACGCCCAGAGAAAACGGATCAGCCTTAAAACTTGCCGCACGTGCCCGCCCGAGCGGTCGCCAGATGGCCGCAGCCGCAAGTCCGCATGCCAGGAGGCTTCGCCGATCAATGCGTGGCATCGAACAGTCCTTCTCGCACCCTGACGGCCAGGTCCGGTCGATCGGTGGTGATCTGGCGGATCGGCTGCTTCAGCCAAAACGACAGATCATCCGGCTCGTTCGGCACCCAGACGCCCAACTTTTCGGCCGGTATCAAGGCTGACAGCAGGTCCCATTCCTCGGAGAGCAGCGCCTTCTCGACGGCAAGCACGTCGGACACCTGCAGCATGAACTCGACCGACCGTCTCAGGCCTCGAACCTCGACGGACTTATGATTGAGCGAAGAAAGCCGGCGGATATGCGGTGCCACCTCACCGACTTTCTTCAGGACATCACCGTTGAAGCTCGTCAGGAACGCGCGGTCTGCTAGGTCGAAGCGGTCCAGCTCCGCAGTCACCTTGGCTTCAAGACCGTCGTAAGGCTTGCCGCCGGAATCCGCCTTCAGTTCGACGTGCAGTTCGAGGCCGGTGGGCGCGTAGGTTTCCAGCACCTCCTCAAGGGTCGGTATGCATTCATCGGTACCTTTGAGGATGACCGAGCGATATTCGCCGGCGGCAAGATCAGCCACACGGCCGGACCGCTCCGTCGTGCGGTCGAGCGTCGCGTCATGGATGACCAGAAGTTCGCCGGCAGCGCTGAGATGCACATCGAACTCCACGGATTCGACCTCAAGCCCGATGAGATTGCGGAAGCCCGAGAGACTGTTCTCTGCCCAGAGATTGCGGGCGCCGCGATGGCCGACGATGATCGGAGTGGTCATTGGAAATACCTCATTTGCTGGAATCCACCAGGCCCCTGGTGAACCACCGCTGCATCAGGAGAATGACGAGCGCAGGGGGCGCCATGACGAAGAAGGAGGCCGCCATTGCCAAGTGCCAGGCGGGCTGGGCATCAGCCACCGGGATCAGGTCCTTCAGTCCGATCATCGCAGTGTACATCTCCTTTTCGGTGGTGAAGAGCAGGGGCCACAAATACTGGTTCCAGCCATAGAGAAAGAGGATGATCGACAGCGCCGCGATATTGGAGCTGGACAGCGGCAGCAGCACGTCGCGGAAGAACTTCAACGGACCTGCGCCATCGAGCTTGGCCGCCTCGCAAAGCTCGTCCGGCACGGTCAGGAAGAACTGGCGAAACAAAAAGGTCGCGGAGGCCGACGCGATCAGGGGTAGTATGAGGCCGCCATAGCTGTTGATCATGTTCCACTGCAGGGCGGCATCGAGTTGATAGCCGGTGGTACTTGCGAGGAACCCGGTCAAGCCGATCGCTCCGAAGAAGGACCGAAGCGGCCCTCCGGCATCCGCCACAGCCTCATAGGTCGGGATGATACGCACTTCGACCGGCAGCATCAGCGAGATGAAGATCAGCCAGAAAGCCGTCATACGGAAGGGAAAGCGGAAATAGGTGACCGCAAAACCGGCAATGACCGAAACAGCAAGCTTGCCAACGACGATGCCAACCGTGACGATAATCGAATTGAGGTAGAGTCGCCCGAAATCGCCCTCCATCCACGCAGTAACCGTGTTTTCGACGAAATGATCGCCCGGTACCAGCGGGAACGGGACCTGCTGCACCTCACCGACTGTGAGCGAGCCGGCAACAAAGGCGAAGTAGAGCGGCAGGCAGACGGCCGCGGCGCCGATCAGAAGCACCACATGGCAGAACAGGGAAAGCCAGATATGCCGTTCGACCATGGTCACACCTGATAGTTGACTTTGCGCTCGACGGCGCGGAACTGCAAGACCGTGAAGAGGACGGCGATCGCCATCAGCACCACAGATTGGGCGGCGGAAGAGCCGAGATCGAGCTGGCGGAATCCGTCCTGGTAGACCTTGTAGACGAGCGTGTTGGTGCTGCCGGCCGGGCCGCCATGGGTGATGACGTCGATGATACCGAAGGTCTCGAAGAGGCCGTAAACGAAATTCATCACGATCAGGAAGAAGATCGTCGGTGCGGCCATCGGCAGCGTGATTGTCAGGAAACGCCGAACAGGCCCTGCGCCGTCAATCGCGCCGGCCTCGATAACGGAGGCGGGCACCGCGAGAAAGGCCGCGACGAGGAAGATGTAGTCGTAACAGACATGCTTCCAAATTGCCGCCACCGAAACCAGAAGAAGCGCGTCGGACGGGCGGCGGTTCGGATCCCAGGCATATCCGAGCTCGTCCAACATCTGCGCCAGCGGCCCGACGGTCGGGTTGAAGAGAAACGCCCAGAGCACCCCGGAAATCGCCGGTGCGATGGCATAGGGCAAGAGGATGACGCCTTTGTAGATCGCCCGGCCGCGCATCACCTGATCGGTGGCAAAGGCGAAAAGGCAGGCGACAAAGAGCGTCACGAAACATTGGACCGTCGTGAACCACAAGGTCAGCACCGCGCTGTCGCGGTATTCCGGGCTCGAAAACAGCGTGGTGAAATTATCAAGGCCGACGAAGATCATCGTCGCCCCGAAGGGATCCACCTGCACGAAAGCGAGTGACAACGCCTTCCAGGTGGGGATGAAGAAGAAAAAGAGCAGGATGAGAAGCTGCGGGGCCAGAAGGCCCGCTGCCAACCACGGGCGCCGGAAATGCGAGGCCTTCAACCCGGTTTCCGACGAAGTGAGCAGCGAGCCCAGCTTGAGCCGCAGCGGGAAACGAAGGCGCGTCGCTGCGCCCTCGCTCAACCTCATGGCACTACTTGCCGGCATGGAGCTTCTCGTACTGGCGCAGGATTTCGTTGCCGCGCTTGACGGAGCTGTCGAGCGCTTCCTGCGGTGCCTTCTTGCCGGTCCATACGGCCTGCATTTCCTCAAGCAGGATCGCGGTCGACTGATTGTGGTTGCCGAAGCGGAAGCCACGGGAATTGTCGGTCGGTTCGCCGCGGGAGAGCTGCTCGATAGCAACCTCACGGGTCGGATGATCCTTGAAATAACCTTCCAGCTTCATCTTCGCATAGGCGGCGTTGGTGACCGGCACATAACCGGTCGCCTTGCTCCACCATTCCTGCACGCCGGGTTGAGCGACATAGTTGAAGAAAGCGGCAACGCCTGCCTGAACCTCTTCCGGCTTGCCCTTGATCGCCCAAAGCGCGGCGCCGCCGATCGTGCTGTTCTTCGGCTGGACGCCTTCCTCATGCGGCATGACCGCGGCGCTCCACTTGAACTTGGCATCTGCCTCGACGGCCGAATGGCTGGCTGTGGAATTGATGATCGATGCGCAGGTGCCCGAGGTATAGAGGCTGATCGGCGCCACGCCCTGACCGGCGATCTTCAGCACGCCGTCATCGATCCACTTCTTCAGCCGCGCGACCTGCCCGACGACGGAAGTCCTGTTGTAGACGAATTCGGTGTCGAGGCCGCCGTAGCCATTGGCCTTGGTTCCGAACGGCTGATCGTTGATGGCCGAATAATTCTCGATCAGGCTCCACTGGAAATCGCCCGGCAATGCCATGGGGCAGTCGGTGACCTTCTTTTCCTTCAGCGCATAGAGCTGCTTTTCAAGCCCCTGCCAAGTATCGGCGGGCGCGTCGAAGCCAGCAGCCTTGAAGGCATCGGCATTGTACCAGAGGATCGGCGTCGAGGAATTGAAAGGCAGCGCCGCCGGCTTGCCGTTGACGATGTAAAAACCTGCCACCGGCTTTACGAAATCGCTCCAGTCGATCTTATAGCCCTGCTTGGCCATCAATTCGTCCGCCGGGATAATGGCGCCAGATTTCAGCATGGTCATGAAACCGCGCTCCGCCGACTGAAGGATAGCCGGCTGCTGATTGACGCGGTAGGCGGCAACCATGGCCGCCATCGTCTCCTCGTAGTTGCCCTTGAACGTGCCGACGACCTCATACTTGTCCTGCGACTTGTTGAAGTCGGAGATCAGTTGCTGCACCGTTTCGCCAAGCTTGCCGGAGATGGCATACCACCATTCGATCTTCACGCGTTCCGCCGCGGAAGCACCGGCCGCGCCCATCAGCAACGCACCGGCGGCAAGCAGGCTGGCAACCGATTTCATATATGTCGAAGCCATGTCTCGGATCCTTCTATCGGGTCTTTTTCATGACCCGCCTTGTTTCGGTTCTGGCCATCACCATCCGTCTGGGTTAGCCATGACATGCAGGTTTATGTTACATATGTTACATCGTTGTGACGTTTGTGCAAGCGGGTGGTGGGATATGGAACATCGTGAGTTGATGGTGCGGGCTGCATGGCTCTACCACGTAGAGGGGCTTACCCAGCAGCAGATCGCCGAGCGGATGAACATCACCCGGCGGCGGGTAAACGAAATCCTGTCGGAAGCCTTGGAAACCGGCGTTGTACGGATCAGTTTCGATTCCGCGCTCTCCGAAAGCGTCGAACTGGAGGTGAAGCTGCGCAAGCGTTTTGCGCTCAGGGACGCGGTCGTGGTTCCGACCCCGAATGAGACGGCTCTCCTGCATTCGGTGCTCGGACGGGGCGCCGCGGGCTTCCTCGGCCGACTGATCCAGACGCAGAAGCCGGCGTCCATCGGCATCGGCTGGGGCTCGACGCTCCGCGAGACGATCCAGCACATGCCGTCGCTCAACGAGCCGCAGATCAAGGTGCGCTCGATGATGGGCGGTCTTACCCACGGCTCCGAAATCAACACATTCGAGATCGTTCGCGGCTTCGCCCAGGCGATCAGCGCCCAATGCCGCTATTTCGCCGCGCCGATTTATGCGGAAAGCCCCGAATCCCGCGAGGCCATCATATCTCAGACGGTCTTTCAGAGGACTTTCAGGCAGATCTGCGACGTGGACGTGGCCTATTTGAGCGTCGGCGACGTATCGCAGCAATCGCTGCAGGTGCGCTATGGCCTGCCCGAAGGGATGAGCGAGGAAATTCTCCAGAAGGCCGGCGCGGTGGGCGATCTGATGGGCCGGTATCTCAACGCCTCGGGGCAGGAAATCGACCACCTGCTGAATCGGCAGGTGCTCTCACCGGAACTGGATGACTTCCGTCGCATCGGCTGCCGCATTGTCGCTTCCGGCGGCGCACATAAGCACAAGATTCTTCACGCGGTAGCGCAAAGCGGCCTTGCCAACGTACTGATCACCGATGCCGACAGCGCCCGGGCGATCCTTGCCTAGATATTGCGCCGACATCGTCAATGCGCTGATCAGGCTTTCTGTACCCCGTAGACATCGTCGCTCGCAGCAAAGGAATGCGCAAGCTCGGTGAGGATGTCGTTGACCGCGAGCGCGGGCTCAGACAGCGGGAACTGGTCTGAAACGCAGAGCGATATCTTCACGTTCATCGACGGCTTAACGATCCTGAGTACGGCGACCTGTTCGTCGGAGTCGCGCACCGCATTCGCCGCAGACCACGGTAGAATCGTCGAGCCTATGCCGGCACTAATAGCGCGAGCCATCGTGGAGAGAGATTCGATTTCGGCAATCAGTTTAGGCGCGAGGCCCACCCGTCTAAACGTCGTATCGACGACCTTGCGGACCGTATGTATCGCGGTCGGAAGCATGAGGTCGAGCTCTGCGAGCTGCTCCACCGTGATTTCGTCCTTGCCGTCTATACGCTCGACATGGCTAGAGGGGGCCACTGCGAACAGGTTCTCGTTAAGCAACGGCTCGAAGGTCACACCGCGGATCGGGCCCGCATCGTAGATGAAGGCGACGTCGAGCTTTCCCGTCATGATCATCTCGCTGATGACGCCACCGAAATTCTCGTTGATGTGCAGGAGGATGTTCGGATAGCGGGCACGAACGGTCTGCAACAGGGGCAACGCCAGCACCGACGCCGTGCTGAAGGGTGCGAGGCCGACGGACACGCGTCCGGCGACCACATTACCCGAGGCGCTGATATCCGCCTGGGCCTGGTCTATCTGGCGTAGGATCATCTGGGCGTGACGGTAAAGCGCGCGCCCGGCCTCCGTCGGCACGACGCCCTGTTTCGAGCGGATCAGCAGCTTCTTCCCGAACTGGCTTTCCAGCGAGATGATCTGCTGGCTCAGTGCCGGCTGCGCAATATGCAGGATGGCGGAAGCCCGCGTCAGGCTGCCGATATCGACGATCTTTACGAATGCCTGTAGCCGGCGTGTATCCAACGGGCAGCTTCCTCCAAAACCTGCTTGCAGTGTAGCAATCAACGCTGTCGCCGCCTATGCCAAGCTTCTGTTTTGGCGGAACTATAACAAATGCCGATCACCCCATATGCAAGTGATCTTTTGCAGCGTCGGGAGACAGGGTTAGCGTGATCGTCAGCAACAGATGCGAAGGACGAACCACGGATGGCATTCTCGGATTATAACACCGCACTGGTAACCGGCGCGTCGACCGGTATGGGCGCCGTTATCGTGGAGCGCCTGCGGCGCGAGGGGCTGGAAGTCCATGCGCTGGCGCGCAATGCGCAGCGGCTGAATGCGCTGGCGGCGAAGTGCGGCTGCATCCCGCATGTGGTCGATGTTTCGGACACCAAGGCTCTGACATCGGCGGTCGGGGGCCTGAAGATTGACATCCTCGTCAACAATGCAGGTGTTTCGCGCACCGGCAACATCTTGACGGCAGATGAGTTCGCGATCGATGAACAGATCGAGGTCAACATCCAGGCGGTGCTGCACCTCGTGCGCCTGCTGATGCCGGGCATGGTCGAACGTGACCTCGGGCATATCGTCAACATCAGTTCGATCGCCGCGGTCTACAATTTTGGCGGCAACACCATCTATCACGCGACCAAGGCGGCCGTGCACCAATTGTCGCGGCAGCTTCGAGTCGATGCCTACGGCAAGCGCGTCAGGGTCACCGAGATCTGCCCCGGCCGGGTGGAAACGGAAATTTTCGGGCGTCTGCTCGGCGACATGGAGGAGGCGCAGCGTCAGTTCTACGACGGCTACGAATCCCTCAAGCCGGAAGACATTTCCGATGCCATCGCCTTTGCGATCGATGCTCCGCGGCATGTGAACATCGGCCATATCGAGATCCTGCCGACCTTCCAGGTCCCAGGTGGTCTAAACTTTGAAAGGCGGTCCGGCGACTGAACACCAGCCGGGAGGCAAACGACTTACAAAAAGGGGAAAGGAACATAAAAATGTCCGTCAGCAAACGTCAGTTCATTCGCTCGGTCGCAGCCGCGGCCCTGCTCCTATCGTCGGCCCTTCCATCCATGGCGGAGATGCAGATCAATCTCTCCGATGTGCTGCCGGAAGGCAATTTCATGGTGAAGAACGCGATCCGCTTCGCCGATGTTGTCAAGGAAGCCACCAAGGGTGAGATCGTCATTTCGGTGAAGCCGGGCGGTTCGCTCGGCTTCAAAGGGCCGGACCAGCTCACGGCCGTGCGGGATGGGCTCGTCGAGATGGCGGACATCAACATCTCCCAGCAGGTCGGCGTCAATCCGCTGTTCGGCGCTGAGGGAATTCCTTTTCTCGTCAGCTCAATGGAGGAGTTGAAGAAATACCACGCGATCATTCGCCCGGTTTTCGAGAAGATCGCCGAACAGAACAACCAGAAGATCCTCTACATGGTGCCGTCGCCGGCTCAGTACGTCTATCTGAAGGTCGCGGTCGACAATATCGAGGGGTTCAAGGGCATTCCGGTCCGCGGCGCCGACAAGAACACGGTCGATATCGTCAATGCACTCGGCATGGCCGGCGTGGCGATGCCCTGGGGTGAACTCATCCCGGCCCTGGCGTCCGGCCGCGTTGCGGGTGTCGCCACCTCCGCCACCTCGGGCGTCGACGGCAAGTTCTGGGAGTTCCTGGACTACATCTACCCGACGAACCACACCTGGGGTTCGAACATGGTGACGATCAACCTCGACATTTGGAACAAGATTCCGGACGACCAGCAGGCGGCGATCGAGAAGGCTGCCCGTGATCTGGAGCCGGAATTCTGGGGCATCTCCCGCCAGGGCGACCTTGACAGCATCAAGATCATGTCCGACCAGGGCATGAAGCTCGCCGATATTTCCCCGGAGATGCGCGCAACCATGGTCGAACGGGCCGAGGCTCTGCAGAAGGCATTCATCGAGCGAGTTCCGGATGCGGCTCCTCTCGTCGAGCAGTACAAGGCCTCGGTCAAGGCGAACTGAGATGGCACAGACGCCAGCTCCCGCAAGCGGGACGGGGCGCGAAAATGGACTGGTGGTCGCGCTTCAACGCGCGGCCGATCACCTCTCCGTTGCCGGCGCCCTGCTCGCGGCCGCATGCATCGTCGCCTTGACCTTCCTTGTCTTGGCTGAGATTGCAGTTGCCTTGCTGTCGAAGATCATTCCCACCATGCCAAATAGCATTCACGTGGGTTGGGAATACAGCGCCTATCTGATGGGCGCCTCCTTCCTACTGGGTGCCGGCATGACCCTTCGGGCCGGCCTGCAGATCAGGGTCGAGATGCTGATGCGTGCAGGCCATGGCCGATATGCCCGAGTGCTGGAAGGCATCTCCAGTGCGCTGGGCTCCGCCGTTTCAGCCTTCATGGCCTATACGCTGGTAGAATTCACGCTCAGGACCTACCGCTTCGGCGAGGTGTCGCAGGACAGCCTGACACCGCTTTGGATACCGCAGGCGGTTCTGGCGCTGGGCGCCATCATTCTTGCCGCGCAAATGGTCGCGCGGACGCTGACATGCCTGGCCGGCCATGCCGTCGACCGTCCGGATCTCGGTGCTGCCACCGCCATCGAAGGATAGGCCCCATGCCGCAGCCTTTCCAGGCGCGGCCAGATGGAGAATTTTGACATGACTGCTGTTATGGGAAGCCTGTTCGGATTCCTGTTCGGATTCCTGGCCATCGGCGGATGGATCGGTATCGCGCTCCTGGCGACGGCGCTCGGCCTCGGCTTTCTCTTCATGACGGCGCCGATGGGTCGGCTGTTGCCGCAATATGCATTCAACATCTTGACGACGCCAGATCTCGTCGCGCTCCCGCTCTTCGTCCTGATGGGCGAGTTCCTGTTCCGTACAAAGCTCTCCAAGGCATTGTTTGCCGGGCTCGCGCCCTGGGCCGGACTGCTGCCGGGCCGGCTCCTGCATGTGAATATCATCGGATGCTCGATTTTCGCCGCCATTTCGGGTTCGTCTGCGGCGACCACGCAGGTGGTCGGCCGCATGACGCTGACCGAATTGCTGCGTCGCGGCTACTCGCCGGATATCGCCATCGGCAGTCTGGCCGGGGCCGGCACGCTCGGATTTCTCATTCCACCCTCGACGGTTATGATCATTTACGGCGTGCTGGCGGAAGAATCCGTCCTGCGGCTGTTCACGGCGGGGTTCATTCCCGGTATCCTGCTGGCGGGGACGTTCGGTGCCTGGATCATGATCCACACGACCCTTCGCAAGGACATGGTGCCGGAAAGCGAGCGAGCCCTGCGTCATATGCCGCTTTCACAGCGAATCGGCGCGTTGAAGGAGCTGTGGCCGGCCCTGTTCCTGATCCTGTGTGTGCTAGGGTCAATGTATGGCGGGTTAGCCACGCCGACGGAGGCGGCGGCCCTCGGCGTGCTCGGTGCCTTCGCTCTCTCCTGGGCACAGGATGCGCTGTCTGCAAAAGTCCTGCGCGATATCGCGCTCGGCGCGGTGCAGACCTGTTCCGTGATGGGCATGATCATTCTCGGTGCGACGGTGCTCGGCAATGTCAGCGCCACGCTGGGCATCCCCGATGTGGTCGCGGCGACCGTCTCGGCCTGGGAATTGTCGCCCATCACCCTGATCATCGCGCTCATGGTGCTTTACCTGATCCTCGGCACGGCGCTCGAAGGCTTCTCGATGATCGCCACGACCCTGCCGGTCGTCCTGCCGATTGTCGAGCAGGCCGGTTTCGATAAGGTCTGGTTCGGCATCTTCATTGTGTTGGTGGTCGAGATGGCGCAGATCACGCCTCCGGTGGCCTTCAATTTCGCGGTGATCCAGAACATAACCGGACGCGGAACGGGCTACATCGCCCGCGTGACCATGCCCTATCTGCTGATCATGATGGGTTTCGTGGTGTTCCTGGCGCTATTTCCCGAAGTTGTAACCTTCCTCCCGGACCTGATCCTGAATTAAAGTTGTCCACGCATTCGGCAAGCGAAAGGGGCAAGTCCATGACCCGCCCCTTTTCATTCCACAAGGTGGAAACGGTGAAGGTTCACTCGTCTGTGGTCAGGCCCTTGGCGGCGAGCACCCCGGCGAGATTGCTCACCTCGATCACGGTATTGCCGGCCTTGTAGGCGGCGATGTAGCCAGCTTCCGCTTCTTCGCGCTGCTGCGACTTGACTGCGACGGCGGCGGCATCTTCGCGACGGATGACGACGACGCCATCGGCATCGCCGCGCACCACATCGCCCGGACGAATCAACTCGTCACCGACGACGATATCGGCATTGATCTGGCCAAGCGTCTCCTTGACGGTTCCCTTGACGCAGACGCTGAGCGAAAACACCGGCAGGCCGAGCTTGATCAGGTCGGCAGTGTCGCGGACGCCCGTGTCGGTCACAACCGCCGCGATGCCTTTTGCCAGGCAGGCATTGGCAAGCACGTCGCCGAAGGACCCGGCCTCCTCATATTCCCCGGCCGACACCACGATCACGTCGCCGGCCTTTGCGTAGTGGATAGCGACCTGGAGCATGATGTTGTCACGCGGCGCGCATTTCACCGTGAAGGCGGTACCACAGAAGGACATCGCGCGGTCGACAGGCTTTATGCGGGAGCTCAGTGCGCCGAGACGTCCCTGTGCCTCGTGGATGGTGGCGACGCTGTGCCGCGACAGGGCGGCGACGCTTTCCGGCGACGCGCGTTCGACTTTTGTCCGGACGTGGACCATGGCTTTCCTCCTTGTGAAAAGGGACCGGTCATCCGGTCCCCAAGATTGGTTCGATGTTCCGGCCGTCTCAGGACAGGGCTGCGCAGGCCTTGGCGATCAAGGCGCAGGCCTTTTCGATCTGCGCCTCCGACGTGGCGATCGACAGCCGGAAATAGGGTGAAAGGCCATAGGCGGCGCCCTGGATGGCCGCGACCCCGCAGTCGAGCAGGTAGAGCACGAAGTCGAGGTCGTTGGTGATCTTTCGCCCGTCGGGGGCGGTCTTGCCAATCAGGCCGGCGCAGTTGACGAAGAGATAGAATGCACCTTCCGGAGCCGTGCAGGAAATACCGTCGATCGCATTCAGGCGTTCGACCGCGATGTCCCGGCGGCGGCGATAGGCCGCGACGCTGTCGATAATGAAAGCCTGGTCGCCGTCGAGTGCGGCCGCGGCCGCTGCCTGGCTGATGGAGGACGGGCAGGACGAAATCTGCGACTGGAGCTTGTTGACCGCCGCTACCAGCGGGGCGGGGCCGGCTCCATAGCCGATGCGCCAGCCGGTCATGGCGTAGCTTTTCGATACGCCGTTCACTAGGAAGATGCGGTCAACAAGGCTGGGGGCGGCCTCGACCAGGCTGACGGCCTTGCCTTCGCCGAACCAGATCTCGTCATAGATTTCGTCGGTCAAAACCCAGACATGGGGATGGCGCTGAAGCACCGCGGCCAGCGCCTCAAGTTCCGCGCGGGAATAAGTGGCGCCGGTCGGATTGGAAGGCGCGTTGAGAATCAGCCACCGGGTTCTCGGAGTGATCGCTGCCTCGAAGGCTTCCGGTTTCAGCTTGAAGCCGTCCGCCTCGGGGCAGGTGACGATGACGGGCTTGCCTTCATTGGCCAGCACCATATCGGGATAGGAGACCCAGTAGGGCGCGGGAATGATGACCTCGGCCTGGTTGTCTACTGATGCCATCAGCGCCAGGAAGATGATCTGCTTGCCGCCGCCGCCGGCCGTGATTGCGTCGAGCGGATAGGCGTGGCCCGTATGGCGCTGCAGCCGGCCGGCGATCGCTCGGCGCAGAGCCAGCGTGCCGTTGACCGGCGTATACTTGGTGTCGCCGGCGCGGATGGCGACAATGCCCGCTTCCTTGATGGCGTCGGGGGTATCGAAATCCGGCTCGCCGACGGTCATGTCGACGATATCACGGCCTTCGGCTTTCAATTCCCTCGCTCGGGCTGCGGCTGCGGTGCTCGGAGAAGGCTTGATGCGCTCGACACGCGCTGCGGGCTGGAAGTCGGACATGGATCACCTGCTTGCCGGTTTTGCGGCTTCTGGCTGTGAAAAGAGCAGGGGAATCATAAGATGGGCGGGAAGGCAGGGCTAAGACGGAATCGGTCTGGCGTAATAGTCCCGGCCAATGGACAAGCGGCCGGACCCATCATTAAAAACCGGTCTGACCCCATCATCGAACCGTTATGATAGCGTTTTTGCCAGTCTTGCCTCGTCTCGCAGCGCCATCGAGCGCTGTCCGGCAGGCCCGGCAGAAGCGCAGGTTCCGATGGATATCGAAAGACTCAAGACCGTGATGCAGTGGATGGCGGCCTCGCCGCTCGCCGAGCTGGAATTCACCGACGGAGACCAACATATCCGGCTGGTCAAGGCTGGCTCCGGCATCGTTCAGCCGTCTCCCGCGCCGCAGGCCTCAGGCGACATGGTCCCAGCGGCTGCAGCGCCACCACGGGTCTCCCCGTCCAAGCAGACAGTCGACGCGCCGATCTTCGGGATCGTCCATCTCTCGCCGTCGCCCGACGAACCCGATTTCGTCGAACCCGGGCGTCCCGTGCAGGCTGGCGACACGCTGTGCCTGATAGAGGCGATGAAGGTCTTCACTACCGTGGAGGCGCCGCGCGACGGCGTTATCGCTGAACTCCTGGTCAAGGCCGGCGGCGAGGTAACAATGGGGCAGCCGATTTTCGTGATCGAGGCCAGCGCATCATGACACGTCCGCATGCCCTGCCTTTCTCCAGCGTCCTGATCGCCAATCGCGGCGAGATCGCGTTGCGCATCCAGCGCGCCTGCCGAACCCTTGGCCTGCGCTCTGTCTGCGCCTATTCAGAGTCCGACCGACACGCGCCCTATCTGCAGAGCGCAGATGCCGCCATCTGCATCGGCCCGGCACCCGCAGCCAAAAGCTATCTCAATATCGAGGCGATCCTCACGGCCGCGGAGTTGACGGGCGCGGAAGCGATCCACCCCGGCTACGGCTTCCTCTCTGAAAATGTCGATTTCGCCCAAGCGGTGCATGCGTCCGGGCGCGTCTTCATCGGACCGCCGGCCGAGGCGATCCGCGTCATGGGAAACAAGGTCGCCGCGAAGAGGGCGATGCTCGCCGTTGGCGTGCCCTGCGTGCCGGGCTCCGGCGGTGCCCTGGGGGAGGATGAGGCCGAGACCGCACGAATCGCTGCCGATATCGGTTACCCCGTCATCCTGAAGGCGGCGGGCGGCGGCGGCGGGCGCGGCATGCGGGTCGTTCGTTCGCAGGCGGAACTGTTCAAGGCGGTGCAGGTCACGCGGGAAGAAGCACAGCGCTTCTTCGCCAATCCGGATATCTATATCGAGAAGTTCCTGGAACATCCGCGCCATGTCGAAATCCAGGTACTGTGTGACAGCCATGGCGAGGCCGTTTGGCTCAGCGACCGCGACTGCTCGCTGCAGCGCCGGCACCAGAAGGTGATTGAAGAAGCGCCGGCGCCTGATATTGACCGTTCCGCAATTGCCGCGATCGGGGAGCGCTGTGCTGAAGCGTGCCGGCGTATCGGCTATATCGGCGCTGGCACCTTCGAGTTCCTTTTCGAGGACGGGGCCTTCTATTTCATCGAGATGAACACCCGCGTCCAGGTCGAGCATCCGGTCACGGAACTGGTCACGGGCATCGACATCGTCACGGCCCAGTTGCGCATTGCAGGCGGCGAGCCGCTGGGCCTCCGGCAGCGGGATATCGGCATCTCGGGCCATGCACTGGAATGCCGGATCAATGCAGAGGATCCTTTCACCTTCGCGCCGCGGCCGGGCCTTATTGAAGATCTGGTGTTGCCCGGCGGGCCTGGTGTGCGGGTCGATACCCATGTGACGCGCGGCTACGTCATACCGTCGAGTTACGATTCCATGATCGCCAAGCTGATCGTGCATGGCGCGACGCGGGCAGAGGCCCTGGCGCGCATGCGGCTTGCCCTGTCGGAGCTTGTCATCGCCGGCCCCGCCTGCAACGCGCCGCTGCATGCGGAACTGCTGTGCGATCCGGGTTTTGTCGCGGGGGGCGTCGACATTCACCATCTGGAAAAGCTGCTGGAGAAGAGGGGCATCGCATGAGCGCTTCCGCCGCCAGCCTGGAAGAGCCGCGTATCACACCGCTTGGATCCAGCGCCATCCTGTTCGAAGCGCCGGGCGCATTCGATATCCAGCATCAGAGGCGCATCTGGGCGCTGGCGGATGCCGCCGCAACCTGGGACATGGTCGTCGAGGCGGTGCCCGGCATGACCAACCTGATGCTGATCCTGGCCCGGCCGCCCCGAGATATCGGCGTCTTCGAAACGCTGCTCCGTGGCGCCTGGGATACCGGCGACGAAAAGCATGTGGAGCCGACCGTGCTGGAATTGCCCATCGTCTACGGCGGCGAGGGTGGTCCCCATCTGCACGACGTGGCGGAAGGCACGGGCTTGTCCGTCGCCGAGGTCGTACGGATCCACACCGAGCCAGATTACACCGTCTATGCCGTCGGCAGCCATGCCGGCTATTGCTATCTTGGCGGTCTCGATGCGCGTCTGTTCATGCCCCGTCGCAAGGTGCCGCTGGTTAGTATTCCCGGCGGGTCCCTCTCGCTTGCCGGCATGCAGACCGGCGTTTCGGCCTCGGCCGGTCCGAGCGGCTGGCACACGATCGGCCGAGCCGAGATCAGCTTTTTCGACCCTAAACGGCTGCCGCCGGCTCTGCTGAAGCCCGGCGATGTCATTCGGTTCAAGGCGGAGCGCGTCATCGCATGATCGAGATCCTTTCCACGCCTTCGCTGGTCACTATCCAGGATCTCGGCCGCAGCGGCTTCTATCGCTATGGCGTCTGCCGGTCCGGGGCGATGGACAGGCTGGCGCTCGCCATTGGCAACCTGTTGCTGGGTAATGACCGTGGCGCCGCCGGGCTTGAGATCCCGATCCTGCCGCTGCGCCTGCGCTTCAATTCCGACCTGAATTTTTCACTGACGGGGGCGGATTGCGGCGCCATGCTCGGCGACCGGCCGTTGCCGCCCTTTTGGGCCACCCGCGCAAAGGCGGAGGATGTGCTCACGCTCAATGCGCCGCGTTCCGGATGCCGCGTCTATCTCTGTGTTGCCGGTGGCATCGACGTACCGGAAGTGCTTGACTCGCGCAGCACGCAGTTGCGCGAGACCTTCGGGGGCATCGAGGGCCGGGCGCTGGCAAAGGGTGATCGCATAGCCGCCGTGGGTAATGACGTCAGGCTTCCTCATGCAGGGGTCGGGACGGTGCCGCCCGCTGTGGCGCTTGCGGCGGCAGGCGATAGCACAACTGCGGTGCGCGTCATCCCGGCGGCCGAGCACGCGGACTACGACGACGCCTCCCGTGCCGCCTTCTGGTCGGCAGACTGGAAGGTGACCGTGCAGAGCAACCGTGCCGGCTACCGGCTCGAAGGTCCCGAGCTAGCGCTGACGCGGCCGCGCGAACTCAGGTCGCATGGGGTAGTGCCCGGCGTCGTCCAGGTGCCAGCCGGCGGACAGCCGATCATCCAGCTGGCCGATGCCGCCACCATGGGTGGTTATCCGAAGATCGGGGTGGTCATCGATGCGGACCTTTGGCGGATTGCCCAGGCCCGGCCGGGTGATGCGCTGCGTTTCGTGGAATGCGACACGGCAGGCGCAGCCGATGCGCATGACGAGACGGAGACATATCTTGCCCAACTGGCAGCTGACGTAGGTCGCCAGCGCCGCCTGGCAACAGCATGGGGTGTCGCATGAGCCTGACGGTGGCCGACCTCGATGACCTCCTTGCCCGCATGATCGCTGCCGGCTTGTCGCATTTGTCCTATTCCGATGGCCGGGCGAGTATTTCGATGCGGCTCGACCCCGCCTCCGCCGTGCCCTTGAGCGCGGCCCCGGCGCCGGCTGTTGCTGAGCCAGAGACGATCTCGACCGCGTCCATGGGGCGCCTTGTCTTCGCCCATCCCGGCCGGCCGGAAGATGTCGCGGCCGAAGGTCTCACCATGGGGGCAGGACAGGCCGTCGCTTATGTCGTCTCCGGCCAGGCCATCACCGCTGTCGTCGCGGAAAAGCCCGGCTCGCTCGGCAGGAGGCTGCGGGAAGAAGGCGATATCGTCGGTTACGGCACGCCTGTTTTCGAATTCGTAGCGCATGGCTGACAACAGGGGAGGTGCGGGAATGCGGATCGATATCAATGCGGACCTCGGCGAGGGTTTCGGGCCCTACACGATTGCCGACGACGCGGCGCTGATGCCGCTCATCACGTCGGCCAATGTCGCCTGCGGTTACCACGCCGGCGATCCCGTCATCATGGACCGCACAGTGCGGCTGGCGCTTGAGCATGGCGTCGACCTGGGCGCCCATGTCAGCTATCCCGACCGCATGGGTTTTGGGCGCCGTCCCATGGTCATGGATGCCCGGGAACTGGAAATGCACATCCTCTACCAGCTCGGAGCGTTGCATGCGATCGCCGGGGCCGCCGGACACCGCATCACCCATCTCAATCCCCATGGAGCGTTGGGCAACAAGGCATCGGCCGATCCCGCTATTGCCGAAATTCTGGTTAGGGCGACCTTTTCTTTCGATCCGGATATCCACTTTCTCGTCCTGCCCGGCTCGGCGCTGGAAAAGGAAGCGATGGGCATGGGTATGAAATGCCATCGCCTGTTTCTCGCCGACCGGGCCTATACCGCCGATCGCCAGCTGGCACCGCGCTCCCTGCCGGGAGCCGTCATCAAGGACGAGAGCGCCGTCATGGCGCGCATTCTGCGCCTTCTTCGCGAGGGCACGGTCGAGGCGGTCGACGGTCAGGTCATCGACATGCATGCGCGCTCCATCCTGGTGCATTCGGATACGCCGGGGGCCGTCGCACTGGCGCGAGAAATCCGCCGGTCGCTCGCGGCCGAAGGTGCCGAATTCACCGCGCTGTCCAAACTGTGCGAAGGCTGATTTCCGGCTGCTGCCGGCGACAAGACAAATTGGGAGAAAACACCGTGAGCAGGATCGAAATTCTTCAGGTCGGCCCCTATCCCGCCTGGGACGAGGAGCGCCTGAACGCCACCTTCACCATGCACCGCTATTTCGAAGCGAGTGACAAGGTCGCATTTCTGGCCCAGCATGGGTCGAATATTCGCGCCATTGCGACCCGCGGCGAACTCGGTGCCAACAGGGTCATGATCGAGGCGCTGCCGAAGCTTGAAGTCATCTGCGTCTATGGCGTCGGCTTCGATGCCGTCGATCTGGCTGCAGCCCGGGAACGCGGCATTCGCGTCACCAACACGCCCGATGTCCTGACCAAGGACGTGGCGGATTTGGGGATGGCGATGATGCTGGCACAGGCGCGCGGCATGATCGGCGGCGAAAGCTGGGTCAGGAGCGGCGACTGGGCGCGGAAGGGCCTCTATCCGCTGAAATCGCGCGTGCACGGCAAGCGGGCCGGCGTGCTCGGCCTCGGCCGCATTGGCTTCGAGGTCGCCAAGCGCCTTTCAGGCTTCGACATGGAAATCGCCTATAGCGATGTGGCCCCGAAAGATTATGCGAAGGATTGGACCTTCGTCGCCGATCCTGTCGCGCTCGCCGCCCGCTCCGATTTTCTGTTCGTGACCTTGGCCGCATCAGCCGACACGCGCCACATCGTCGGCAGCAAGGTCATCGAGGCGCTCGGTCCCGAGGGCATGCTGATCAACATCTCGCGCGCTTCCAATATCGATGAAAAGGCGCTGCTCGATGCGCTGGAAAATCGGACACTCGGCTCTGCCGCCCTCGATGTCTTCGAGGGGGAACCCAATCTCGACCCGCGGTTCCTGGCGCTCGACAACGTGCTGCTGCAGCCGCACATGGCCTCCGGCACAGTGGAAACCCGCAAGGCCATGGGCGCGCTGGTCTTCGACAACCTGTCGGCCCATTTCGACGGTCGGCCATTGCCGACGCCGGTTCTGTGAGGAAAGCCATGAAATCGATCGTCATTCATTCCGCCAAGGACCTGCGTATCGAGGATAACGCCGTTGAAGCGCCGGGGCCGGGCGAGGTGGAAATCCGCCTCGCCGTCGGCGGTATCTGCGGATCGGACCTGCATTACTACAACCATGGCGGCTTCGGCACGGTGCGGCTGAAGGAACCGATGATCCTGGGGCATGAGGTATCTGGCCATGTCGCCGTGCTTGGCGAAGGCGTATCCGGCCTCGCGGTTGGCGATCTCGTCGCCGTATCGCCTTCGCGGCCCTGCGGAGCCTGTGACTACTGCCTGAAGGGCCTGCCGAACCATTGCTTCAACATGCGTTTCTACGGGTCGGCCATGCCCTTTCCGCATATCCAGGGCGCCTTTCGTGAGCGGCTCGTCGCCAAGGCCAGCCAGTGCGTGAAGGCTGAGGGTCTTTCGGCGGGGGAGGCTGCGATGGCCGAACCGCTGTCGGTGACGCTGCATGCCACCCGTCGCGCTGGAGAGATGCTCGGCAAGCGCGTGCTGATCACCGGCTGCGGTCCGATCGGCACGCTATCCATCCTCGCCGCAAGGCGGGCGGGTGCATCAGAAATCGTTGCGGCCGATCTGTCCGACCGAGCGCTGGGCTTTGCCCGGGCGGTCGGCGCGGATCGGACGATCGATCTTTCGGAAGATCGCGACGGACTTGTTCCCTTCAGCCAGAACAAGGGTACATTCGACGTCCTGTACGAATGCTCTGGCGCACAAGCGGCCCTGGCCGCCGGCATTCAGGCGCTCAGGTCGCGCGGCACGATCGTGCAGCTCGGCCTCGGAGGCGATATGAGCCTGCCGATGATGGTGATCACGGCAAAGGAACTGGACCTGCGGGGCTCCTTCCGTTTCCATGAGGAATTCGCCACGGCGGTGGCGCTGATGCAAGGCGGCCTGATCGATGTGAAGCCGCTGATCACCCACATGCTGCCGCTCTCCGATGCCCTCAAGGCATTCGAGATCGCCTCGGACAAGGGGCAGTCCATGAAGACGCAGATCGCATTTTCCTGAGAGCAATAGTAGGAAGAGACCGACGCGGTCTTCAGGCCGCCACTGCAAACAAAGAGACCAGCAGACCATGAGCATCCAACTCTTCGATCTCACCGGCAAGCGCGCCCTCGTCACCGGCTCCTCCCAGGGCATCGGGCTCGCGCTCGCACGCGGCCTCGCTGCCGCCGGCGCCGAGGTTGTCCTCAACGGCCGCGACGAGGCCAAGCTGGCCCTAGCCGCAAGGGAGATTGGGGCAAAACACACCCTTGCTTTCGATGCGACCGATCACGAGGCCGTGCGCCGGGCGGTCGATGCCTGCGAGGCGGAGGTCGGTGCGATCGACGTCCTGGTCAACAATGCCGGCATGCAGCACCGCACGCCGCTGGAGGACTTCCCGGCCGACGCTTTCGAGCGACTGCTGAAGACCAATATCTCCACCGTCTTCAATGTGGGCCAGGCGGTCGCCCGCCACATGATCGGGCGCGGTGCCGGCAAGATCATCAACATCGCCAGCGTGCAGACCGCTCTCGCCCGTCCCGGCATAGCCCCCTATACCGCCACAAAGGGCGCCGTGGGCAACCTGACCAAAGGCATGGCGACCGACTGGGCGAAATACGGGCTGCAATGCAATGCCATTGCGCCAGGCTATTTCGACACGCCGCTGAATGCCGCGCTGGTTGCCGATCCGGCCTTTTCCGCCTGGCTGGAGAAACGCACACCGGCGGGCCGCTGGGGCAAGGTGGAGGAACTGGTGGGCGCCTGCATCTTCCTTGCCTCCAACGCCTCCTCCTTCGTCAACGGACACGTGCTCTATGTCGACGGTGGTATCACAGCCTCGCTCTGATGTACCTCGGCGCATCCTGCTGATGGGCGTCGCCGGCTGCGGCAAGTCGGCGGTCGGCGCGGCGTTGGCCGCGCGCCTCGGTGCTATCTATCTCGATGGCGACGACCTGCACCCGTAGGCCAATATCGAGAAGGTGAGGCGCGGCGAGCCGTTGACCGACGAGGACCGCTGGCCCTGGCTCGGCGAGATCGGCTCGCGGCGGGCCGAGGCGGAAAGCACCTTGATCGTCGGCTGTTCGTCGCTCAAGCGGAGCTATCGCGACCGTATCCGGGCGAGGAAGGGTGCGCTGGTCGTCTTCGTGCACCTTTCTGGCACAAAGGACCTGATCGCCACCCGCATGGCGGCCCGCACCGGCCATTTCATGCCGACGGATCTGATTGAAAGCCAGTTCGCCACGCTGGAGCCGCCCGGCGTGGAGGAAGACGCCATCACCGTTAATGTAGCCAAGCCTTTGGAGGCAATTGTCGACCAAATTGTTGTGTTCTTTGACGCTCGGTAGCTGGTCTCGGGTTCATGGAGTTTTGGATGTGGCGACGAGCGTTAGCGCAAGGAGGATATCCCGCGGTTGCTTGTCTTTGCCCAGCGTCGGAAAAGAACGCTGGCATTGACGCCGCCAAAACCGAAACCGTTGGATATGGCATATTCAGCGTCCAGGGATCGCGCTTCGTTTGCGACAAAATCGATCCCGTCCGCTTCCGGATCCGGCGTGTTCAGGTTCAGTGTCGGCGGCGCGATCTGGTTTTTGAGCGCCAAAATCGTGAAGATGGCTTCCAGCCCGCCGGCCGCGCCGAGCAGGTGCCCCGTCGCAGACTTGGTTCCGCTGACAGCCACCGACTTTCTTTGGCCAAATACACTTTTGATAGCCTTGATTTCTCCGAGATCGCCAACCGGTGTAGAGGTCGCATGCGCGTTCAGATGACCAATCGCAGAAGGGGCAATGCCCGCTTGCGCGATGGCAATTTCCATTGCCCTGCGCGCGCCGCTTCCGTCTTCGGGACCGGAGGTGATGTGATGAGCATCGGCTGTCGTGCCGTACCCGACGAGTTCTGCAATCGGGGTCGCACCGCGAGCGAGAGCATGACTAAGGGCTTCTATAACGAGTATGCCCGCGCCCTCACCCATGACGAAGCCGTCGCGCAACGTATCGAAGGGACGTGATGCCTTGGCCGGCGTCTCGTTAAAGCCCGTTGATAGTGACCTTGCCGCCGCGAAACCGCCAAGGCTGACAATGTTCATACAGGCCTCAGTGCCACCACAAACCGCAATGTCGGCTTCATTGGACCTGATCAGTCTTGCGGCATCGCCGATCGCCTGAACCCCAGCGGCACATGCCGTCACGGGCGCTCCAAGCGGACCTTTGAAACCATGGCGGATCGAGACTTGTCCCGCTGCGAGATTGACGAGGAAAGACGGTATTGTGAATGGTGAAAGGCGGCGGACACCGCGGTGGTCGACGGTGCGTACCGCGTCGGTGATTGCTGGAAAGCCGCCGATACCGGACGCGATAATGGTCGCGGTTCTTAGCCGATCTTCATTCGATGCCGGCTTCCAATGTGCCTGCGCCAACGCCTCTTCAGCCGCTGCCAGTGCAAAGATGATGAAGCGGTCGACCTTCCGTTGATCCTTCGAGGGCAGGGTCCTGTCAGGATCAAATCCTCCTTCGGGGTCGTCAGCCAGAGAAGGGACCAAGCCTCCAATTTTCGACGGCAGATCCCCGACCACGTCGTCATCCAGTCGTCGAATGCCGCTTTGGCCTGCAAGAAGTCGCGACCAGGAGATATCGACGTTTGCTCCCAGGGGGCTGATGGCTCCCATTCCTGTTACAACGATACGGCGCATCTGTTTTCCACCTGTGTTTAATCCTAGAAATAGGCATGCCTCCGGCGTCCTACCGAATAACCGGTCGTTAACGTGGGACACGCGGTTCTCGCTATTTTTCAGATACTTGGGCGACTGAGGCTAGGCTAAATGCACCTACCGCCGCCCAGTACCAAGAAGCTGTCCGTTAGGCGCTGACATCGCGGCCAGCTATGCGCCGGACTTCACTTGCGGCTGAATCAAGAACACCGGATGACAATTCTTTATCCTCGATGATCCTGGACAACATTACTGCACCGACCATCATGGACAATATTGCCATGGCCTTGTCGGCGACCGCCGTTCCGTCGCTCTCGCCGATCATTTCTTCGAGCACCTCGAAATGTGCTCGGATGCCATCCTCAAACGGGCGCCGAACTTCGGCAGTTTGACGGGCAGCGTCGGAACCGAGAGCGACAAGCGGGCATCCTTCTGCCTTCTCGCCGCTATGATCTTTCGAGAGGTAGAACCTGATGACTGCCTCTAGTGGGTCTGACGTATCTGCTGCGGCAGCAGACCACCGGCGGGTCGCACTCTCAAGCGCGCGCCGCGAAGCCAGTGCGGCAAGATCGTCCTTCGATGCGAACTGCTTGTAGAATCCACCCTGGGTGAGGCCTGCACCCTTCATCAGGTCTTTCAGGCCGATCCCATCGAACCCGTGCTCTCGAAATAATCGGCTGGCGACAGTGATCACCCGTTCCCTGTTTTCTTCTGCCTGTGCGCGGCTCACTCTCATATGGACCTCATTTTAGATTTCATTTGACATCTATATTATTTTTAGAGTTAGGTTGCAATCTAATATTTTTGGAATGGCCGTCAAGAAGGGGCGATGAAATGAAACGGAAACTTGTTGTCACTGCAGCAGCAGTGCTGGCGCTGGCCGCAGGCGGAGCCGCAGCACTGCTGCTTCCGACGCAGGCACCCGAGGCAAAGGGTGCCGATCCCCGGACATTGGCGCCACTTGTCAACCTTGCGACGGCCCGACTGCCTGCCAATTCGAGCAGCAGCTTTACCGGAACCGTTGGTGCCCGGGTCCAGAGCAACCTCGGCTTTCGTGTCCCCGGCAAGATCGTTGAACGTTTTGTCGACGTCGGGGAGCAGGTAAGCGCTGGACAGCCATTGATGAGGCTTGACGAGACCGATCTTCGCCTTGCTCTGACCGCCAAGCGGAACGCTGTCATTGCAGCACAGGCGACATTTGTCCAAGCGAAAGCCGATGAGAAACGCTTCGCCGTGCTGGTGAAGACCTCTGCCGCTTCGACGCAGCAATATGAACGATCGAAGGCCCTGTTGGATACGGCGACGGCACAGTTGGCTGCCGCACAGGCGGACGCAAATGTAGCAGAAAACGAAGCGAAATATGCAGTTCTCGTTGCCGATGCAGACGGAACGATTGTCGAGACGCTTGGTGAACCCGGCCAGGTTGTGACGGCCGGGCAACCGGTAGTGCGGCTCGCGAAATCCGGTCCTCGCGAAGCCATCGTCTGGCTTCCTGAAACCATGCGTCCTGAAATCGGTGCTCAAGCTTCTGCGTCCATCTATGGCAGAAGCAACACGGAAAATGCCACCTTACGCCAAATCTCCGATTCTGCCGATCAACAGACCCGCACCTATGAAACGCGATGGGTGCTTGAAGGGGCTGCGGCCAATGCTCCACTGGGGGCGACCGTCACTATAGAAATCGAGAACAGAGATGCACAGAACCACGCCGAACTGCCGATCGGTGCCCTTCTGGACGACGGTACGCGCACAGGCGTGTGGATCATTGATCAGCAAACATCGGCCGTGACGTTTCGTGATGTGAAGGTCGAACGGCTGAGCGAAGAGAATGTGGTCCTTACGAACGTTAAGCCCGGAGAGGCAGTTGTTGCCCTCGGCGCACATCTTCTGAAGGATGGAGCGTCGGTTCGCACCAGCCTTGAGACAGAAAAGGCAGCAAACTGATGAACTTCAATCTGTCCGCTCTGGCCGTTCGTGAACGTGCCGTCACGCTCTTCTTCATCGTTCTCTTGTCGCTCGCCGGTGCGTATGCCTTCGTCAAGTTAGGCCGCGCGGAAGACCCCTCCTTTACCATCAAGACATTGACGGTCACGACTGTCTGGCCGGGCGCAACCGCACGCGAGATGCAGGATCTCGTTGCCGAGCCGCTGGAGAAACGCATTCAGGAATTGGCATGGTACGACCGTGTCGAGACAACGACGCGTCCCGGCTTTGCCTATCTTACCGTTACGCTCAAGGACAATACGCCACCAAGCGCCGTCGCCGAAGAATTTTATCAGGCGCGCAAGAAGCTCGGCGATGAAGCCAGAAACCTGCCGCAGGGTGTTCTGGGGCCATTCGTGAACGACGAATATTCTGACGTCAGCTTCGGCCTTTACGCTCTCAAGGCGCAGGGCATGCCAATGCGCGATCTCGTCCGGGAAGCGGAAAAGATCAGGCAGGACATGCTTCATGTGCCAGGCGTAAAGAAAATCAACATTCTGGGTGAGCAGCAAGAGCAGATATTCGTCGAGTTTTCATACGAGAAACTTGCGACACTTGGCATCTCTCCGCAGGATGTTGCCGCAGCGCTTCAACGGCGTAACACGGTAACGCCGGCAGGTTCTATCGACACGCAGGGTCCCCAAGTTTTCATCCGTTTCGACGGCGCGTATGACAGCATACAGTCTATCGCCGATACGCCTATTGTCGCCTCGGGGCGCGCGCTAAAACTTTCGGACATTGCAGAGGTTCGTCGCGGCTATCAGGAGCCGTCAACTTACCTCATTCGCCACAATGGCGAACCGACCATCATGCTCGGTGTTGTCATGCAGCAAGGCTGGAACGGTCTCGAGCTCGGCAAAGCCCTGGAACAACGCTCCAGCCAAATCGCGCAATCGCTGCCACTTGGCATTACGCTGACGAAGGTGAGTGATCAGGCTGTCAATATTGATGCGGCCGTTGGCGAGTTCATGATGAAATTTGCTATGGCTCTGGGCGTCGTGCTGTTCGTCAGCCTTATTGCACTTGGCTGGCGGGTGGGCATTGTCGTTGCACTCGCCGTGCCGCTGACGCTTGCCGTCGTCTTCATTATCATGCTGGAGAGTGGACGCTTCTTCGACCGCATCACGCTTGGCGCGTTGATCCTGGCGCTCGGTCTTCTGGTGGATGACGCGATCATCGCCATCGAAGTCATGGTTGTGAAGATGGAAGAGGGCATGGACCGAATCGGGGCGGCTGCCTATGCCTGGAGCCATACTGCGGCGCCTATGCTATCGGGCACGCTTGTGACCATTATCGGCCTGATGCCGGTCGGTTTTGCCGCCTCCGCAGCGGGTGAATATGCCGGCAATATCTTCTGGATCGTCGGTTTTGCTCTGATCGTATCCTGGTTCGTCGCGGTGATCTTCACCCCCTATCTCGGCATTAAGCTGCTCCCCTATATCAAGCCTGTGGCAGGCGGCCATCATGCGATCTACGATACGCCGAACTACAGGCGGCTGCGCGGCGCGATCGAATTCACCGTCAAGCACAAATTCCTGACCTGCGCTGTCGTTGGCGTCGTTATGGCACTTTCCGTTGTCGGAATGGGTGCGCTGAAGCAGCAGTTCTTCCCGACCTCTGACCGCCCTGAGGTTCTTGTCGAAGTCCGCATGCCTGAAGGCACGAGCATCGAAACGACGACAGCCACGGTCAAGAAGCTTGAAGACTGGCTGAAGCAGCAGCCCGAAACGAAGATCGCGACCAGCTACATCGGTCAAGGTGCGCCCCGATTCTTCTTTGCAATGGCGCCTGAGCTGCCCGATCCGGCCTTTGCAAAGATCGTTGTTCTGACGCCCGACGCCCATGAGCGCGAGGTGCTGAAACTGCGTCTGCGGGAAGCCGTTGCGCAAGGGCTGGCGCCCGAAGCATTCGTTCGTGTGACGCAACTCGTCTTCGGCCCCTACACGCCGTTTCCTGTGGAATTCCGGATCAAGGGGCCGGACGCCGAAGAGCTGTACAAAATCTCCGAGCAGGCCCTTGCTCTCATGACTTCGGTACCTGACGTCAGAAACGCCAACCGCGACTGGGGTAACCGCACACCTGTTGTCAGGTTCGTTCCTGACCAGGATCGCCTGAACCTTATTGGCATGTCCAGTGCCGAGGCTGCCCAGCAAATACAGCTCCTGCTGAGTGGTGTGCCGGTTACGCAAGTCCGTGAGAACATCCGAAATGTTCCTGTCGTGGCCAGAAGCGCGGGTGAAATCCGCCTCGACCCAGCAAGGCTCGCCGACTTTTCGCTTGTCACGAGAGAGGGTCGGACAATCCCGCTCGACCAGATCGGCCACACGGAGGTGCGCTTCGAAGAGCCGATCCTCAAGCGCCGTGACCGAACGCCTGTGGTAACCGTGAGGTCCGACATCAACGAGGCGACCCAACCGCCAGAAGTCGCCCAGCAGGTTATGAAAGCGTTCGAACCTCTCATTGCGTCACTTCCGGCGAGCTATAGCATCGAGATGGGCGGCAATATCGAGGAGTCACTTAAGGCCAATACGGCCTTGGTAAAGGTGTTCCCGCTCATGATAGCTGCAACCCTGATCGTCATTATCCTTCAGGTACGCAGCCTATCGACGATGACGATGGTGATGCTGACAGCCCCGCTCGGTCTCGCAGGCGTGGTGCCGACGCTCATCCTCTTCAATCAGCCCTTCGGCTTCAACGCGATCCTGGGTCTCATCGGTCTGGCGGGCATCCTCATGCGCAACACGCTGATCCTGACCGAGCAGATCAAGGAGAACAAGGCGGCAGGTCGGGATGACTATCATGCGGTGATCGAAGCAACGGTTCAAAGAACAAGGCCCGTCATCCTCACGGCGCTTGCCGCAGTCCTCGCCTTCATTCCCCTGACGCATTCGGTTTTCTGGGGTTCGATGGCCTACACGCTGATCGGCGGAACGGCAGTCGGGACGTTTATCATCCTGCTCTTCCTGCCTGCACTCTATGCAGCATGGTTTCGCATCAAGCCGCCAAAAGCGGAAGGATCTTCGACGACCGGCGCGGACGTCCCCAGACCTCAGCACGCATTGGCCGCCGAATAGACAAGGTATCTCCCGCAGGAACCCCTGCGGGAGATATATCCTAGAGGCAGGCACGGCGTTGGGGGGCAAGCCCCCACTCGGGTCTCGTCGCAGTCATGATGAGAAGGAAACCGCAATGAACCCTGTAGTATCAGTATTCAGACATCCTCCTGATGGTGGCAGGGGGTACCACCGCGACACACGCGTCAGATGGGCGCTTGAGGAGGTCGGTCAGCCGTATAGTTTGAGGTATGTTACCTTCTCTGAAATGCGTCGCCCCGACTATATGCAACTGCAACCGTTCGGTCAGATGCCGGTTTATCAAGAGGGGGATTTGACCCTCTTCGAATCGGGCGCCATTGTACTTCACATAGCACAGCGTTTTGCCGGCCTGCTTCCAGGGGGGCCAGATGCCCGCTCCCGGTCCATCATGTGGATGTTTGCCGCCGTTAACACAATCGAGCCATGCATCGCTTCAGGCAGTGTCGGGTATCTTGAGCAGAGGCTTCAACAACTCGCCCTGGTCCTTGGCGAGAAGACATGGTTTGAAGGCGAAGACTTCAGCGTTGGCGATCTGATGATGGTTAGCGTTCTGCGACCACTGAAGGATTCGGACATTCTGAAGCAGAGCAGGCGTCTGCAGAATTACGTGGCCTGCGGCGAGGAAAGAGAAGCGTTCCAACGCGCTCTGAATGCGCCCCCATCAGTGAGGAGAACATCAGGGAGATCAGACGAAAATCTGTCGGTGGAAAATTTCGCTCTTTAACGGGAATCCGCATGATTCGGGTTCTTTTTCTTGCGGCGATTGGCAATTCAGGAAGCAGCAAAGGAAGAAACTCCTTTTTCCTCTTCGCCGCACCATCGATCCGTTTGAGGTAAGTAACCTGAGTTTGAGTTATTTAGAGGTCTGATCAGGATGACGCAAATTCGTATCGGTCAACTGCGTTCGCTGATCACTGAGTGTCACTAACGAACCGATGATGCGGCGTGGTTGCCTGTGCTGCGACACCATCGAAAGCAGGTCCCGCCTGGAAACAAACCAAGACTTACGGCTGCCAACAACCAAAAGCGTGGGAGAGATCAGCCCAGCGAGCGGGAAGCCGACCGGCGCTAAACTGATTTTGGAGATCAGGCTGAGCCGCCGCAGATAGCTTGCCGCGCCTTGTAACTCGCTGCTATATCGGTTGCGGGATTGCCAGCCCTTCCACCAAGGTGGCGATGGCTGCGTCTAGCGGCGCCGATCCGACCTTTTCCGGCACCAGAAGTCCATCGATCGCCAGCAAGGTGATGCCGTGAATAAGCGCCCATGCGGCGGTCGCCTGCCCCCTAACTGGCCGCTTGCGAATGGTCCCGGCGTCCTGACCGCGACTGAGCATGTCCAACACTATGTCGAATACCGCAAGCGCTCTTTGATCGAGATGCATTCCCACGGAGCGTCCCTCCTCCGCGCTGAACATCAGGCGATACAGGGCCGGGTTATCGGTGCCAAAGGCGACATATGCCAGGGATATTGGCATGATTTCTTCGAACAGAGATTGGGGGGCTTCGGGTTTCGCTCCCGCTAGCGCCTCGCGTAGTCGATCGAATCCAATCATGGCGAGTTCGACGAGCAGAGCAGCTTTGTCCGGAAAGTGTTTGTAGGGCGCGGCGTGGCTGACGCCAGCCCGACGGGCGACCTCTCGCAGCGTAAACTGCCAGTTCTTTTCATCGCGGAGGATGTCTAGTCCCGTTTCAATGATCGTGCGGCGGAGATCACCGTGGTGATAGGGGCGGTTTTGAACGTCCGTCATGGCTTTAAGTTTCTCGTGACTACATTGTTGACAGGGGTAACATTGCGACCTATATAGATCTCAATGTTTCTTTTGTCTACATCGGGGTGTGCCATGAACGCCATAGAAAAAATTACAGACGCCGAGCGTATGGGCCGCATCCTCGCTGCCCAGCGAACCGCATTTTTGCGCGACGGTGCAACATCGCTTGCCGAGCGGCGTGCCTCTCTCGCCAAACTCAAGAGTGCCCTGATCAGCCGGCGGCAAATGTTCGAGGCGGCGATCTCGTCCGACTTCGGTCACCGGGCCCGACAGGAGACAGCCATCATGGAAATCTACGGGGTCGTCGGCGGCATTGACTATCTCCACAAGAACCTGCGCCGCTTCATGAAGCCTGAGCGACGTCATGTTGCCCTTCACATGCAGTTTGGGCGCGCCCGGATCGACTATCAGCCGCTTGGAGTGGTTGGTGTCATCTCGCCATGGAACTATCCCGTTCAGCTGTCTCTGATGCCGTTGATTACCGCGGTTGCTGCGGGAAACCGCGTCATGCTCAAGCCGTCGAATGTGACGCCTGCCACCAATGCCCTCATCGCTTCGATGCTCGGAGAAATCTTTACTGAGGAACAGGTCGCGCTCGTCGAGGGCGACGGTCCGGTCTTTTCTTCACTTGCCTTTGATCACCTCGTTTTCACCGGCAGTACCGCCGTAGGGCGCGCGGTGATGAAGGCGGCGAGCGACAATCTCGTACCCGTAACCCTGGAGCTTGGCGGGAAGTCCCCGGCAATCGTCGCCAAGGGCGGTGTTCAGGATCGTTTTGTGTCAGACATCGTTTGGGGGAAGCTCCTCAGTGGCGGGCAGACCTGCATCGCACCTGACTATGCGATGGTCCATGAGTCCGAAGTCGATACGTTTGTCGCGAGTTTCGACAGGCTGGTAAAGGCGGCCTATCCCGGCGGTCCGACCAGCGAGGACTATACGTCGATTGTCAACGACCGGCAGTATGGGACTCTTATCGACTTGATCGAGGATGCCCGAGCCCATGGCGCGCAGATTATCGAGGTCGGCCACCAGCCGGGCGAGGCCGCCCGCCGTCCGCATACGCTCGCGCCGACGGTTGTGCTGGGCGTCACCGACGAAATGAAGATCGCCCACCAGGAGATATTCGGTCCGATCCTGCCGGTTTTTCCCTATCGTAAAATCGGTGAAGCGATCGACTATGTAAACGCCCGTCCCCGACCGCTCGCACTTTATTACTTCGGTGGAGACTCTGCGGAACGGCGAGAGGTGCTCGACCGCACCACATCGGGCAACGTCACGATCAACGGCACGATTATGCACGTGGCGCAGGATGACCTGCCATTCGGCGGTATCGGCGAAAGCGGCATCGGCGCCTATCACGGCATCGAGGGCTTCAGGCGACTGAGCCATGCCAAGGGCATCTATGAGCAGGGGCGGTGGAACATCGTGAAACTGCTCCAGCCCCCATACGGAATACTGGCCGAACGGATCCTCAAGGTCCTACTCCGATGAAAGTTCGAACTCAAAGGGCGTGCTCGGGGAGCTTCGCTTTCGCCGACACGCCACGTCACGAAGCGATCGAAAGGATAATTCAATGCAAAACGTTACTCACGCTCAAACCTCAAAGACATTCGCAGGGAAATCGCATTCCGGCGCCGCAAGGCGCGCGCTGATCACCGGTGCATCCAGTGGCATGGGCCTCGAATATGCCGACCTTCTGGCAGCACAGAAGATCAATCTGGTGCTCGCAGCCCGGCGAAGGGAGCCGATGGAAAAGATCGCTGCTGAGCTTCGCCAGAAATACGGAGTAGAGGTCGTTGTTGAACCAATCGATCTCGCAGTCCCTGGCGCTGCCGCTCAGTTGAAAAACAGTCTGGACGGCAAGTCGCTGCAGATCGATATCCTGGTGAACAACGCGGGCTATGGGCTGCATGGGGACTTTCTGGACACCACCTTGGAGCGCACGACCGATATGATACAGCTCAATATCACGGCGGTAACAGAACTCAGCTTTATCTTTGGGCAGGACATGGCAGCCCGCGGAGATGGACAGATTCTCCTCATTGCAAGCATTCTATCCTTCCAACCTGTTCCTGGGTTTGCCGCCTATGCCGCTACCAAGGCCTACGTTCTTTCCTTCGGAGAAGCACTTCACCACGAGCTGCGCCCTCGCGGCGTCACTGTTACCTGTCTTTGCCCCGGCCACACAGAAACTGGATTTGATGCAGCCGCCAGCGCGCCGGTGTCGCCAGTGCTACGTTTTCTGACGATGAAGGCGCGTCCGACCGCTGAAACCGGTCTGCGGGCGCTGGCGAAAGGAAAAGCATCCGTCCTCCCAGGGTTCATGAACAACATCATTGTGTTTTCAAATCGCCTGACACCTCGCTCGATGCAGCGATCCGTCATGAAAAGCGTCACGGGGGGATGATGTATTGAGGTGAGGCGGCGGGGTATCCGTCGCCTACCGCCTCGCTACTTTTCAACGCGGGTTCCCGGCCGCCGTGTCTGGCTCTAAGGCTAAAGGTTACTTTATTCCATCCTTCCTAGGTATTCAGCTGTGCTTAATACCCCTTTAACTTTAATAACTATCTGAAGGTTCAGCCTCTCACTAGATTTCACTTTTGGGAGGACTACTGGATGCTAGATAAAAAATACGGTCTGTTGCCGTTGCTCCCGTACGTCGATGCTCGTGTCGTGGGGATGGGTGACGATGGACAGCAATAAGACGGCGCTGATCTCGGTTCGAAATTTGATGAAGGGTTTCGGGGCCACGAAGGTGCTCCGCGGCGTCAACTTTACCGTACTCCCGGGCGAGATTCACGCCCTTCTGGGTGGTAATGGTGCTGGCAAGAGCACGATGATCCGGATCATCACGGGTGCCGTGCGCAAGGACGATGGCGACGTTGTGCTGGCATCACCGAGGGGCGGCATTCCGAAAATCGCGGTGGTGCACCAGGAGCTCGCCCTTCTTCCCGACCTGACCGTCGCCGAGAATATCGCGCTTGTCCACGCCGCATCGGCGGCAACACTGGTGCGCAACCGGTCGCAAGCTGCCCGGGCGCATGAGGCCCTTTGTCTGATCGACCCCCATCTCGCCCATCACGCCCTGCATCGCAAGGCGTCGGAACTCTCGATGCACGAGGGGCAGATCGTGGAAATCGCGCGGGCTCTCTCCACGGGCGCCGAAGTCCTACTTCTGGACGAGCCGACCGCCAACCTTACGGCAGGCGAAACCGAGCGACTATTCGTTGTCCTGCGGCGGCTGGCGACTGAGAAGAATATTGGCATCGTCTTCGTGTCGCATCGCATGAAGGAGATCCGGCAGCTCTGCGATGTCTGCACGATCATTCGCGACGGCATGACCGTCATCGATGCTCTGCCGTTGACCCACTTGAGTGACAACGAGATCATTCATCAGATGGGGCAACCGACAGAGCGCAGCGTCGAGCGCGACAAGCGGGTGCTCGACCAGGCGGGAGGCGGTGTCGTCTTGCGCGGACCCGAGACCTCCGTCCCCGTCCTGAAGGGCCAGATCCTTGGTCTTGCCGGTGCACCTGCCGGGCCGTCGCGCTTGATTGCAGTGCTGAACGGAACAGCCGCCAATGCAGATTGGGAGGTCGACGCTAAGGATTGGCCGAAGCGACCCACATCGCCGCGTCAGGCGGTGCAACTGGGAATCGGCCACGTGTCCGGTGATCGACGTCTAAAGGGCGTGCTTTCCCAACTGCCGATTGTCGACAACGTGCTGGCATCCCGACGGGTGCGCGAAGGTCGCCATCTGGTCCGCGGCTCCGAGCGTGACGAGTGCCTCGGTCTCGTCAAGGCGCTGAAGCTCAAGGCAGGCTCGATCTGGGATCTGCCGTCGACGCTCTCCGGGGGCAACCAGCAGAAGCTGCTCGTCGCGCGCTGGCTCGGTATGCCTCTGAAGATGGTGGTCTTCGAAGAGCCGACCCGGGGCGTCGACATCGGCACCAAACGCGAAATCTACGAGCTCATCCGCAACATGGCCGGGCAGGGCACCATCGTCGTGTGGTGGTCGACCGAAAATGTCGAGCTGCTCGAGCTCTGCGACGAAATCCTCGCCTTCGACACGGAAGGCCGCGCCAAAGGACTGCTCCCACAGGATCAGTTCAACGAAGACGCACTGGCTGACCTGACGGGAATGGCCGCATGACGACGAAAGCAACATCCATGACCTCGAATGACAAAACGGCGCCGCCGCCGAAGTCGCCTTCACTCCTGTCCGTCTACCGGTCGGAACTCGCCATCGCCATTGCCTGTGTCGTTCTGCTTGTCGGCGTCGGCTTCTTCGTGCCGGCTGCCCTGTCTTCCGGCAATTTTGCCAATATCCTCCAGGCCTCGGCTCCCCTTGTCATCATGTCGCTTGGCGTGTTGATCGTCATCATCACCGGCGGCATCGATCTGTCTGTGGGCTCCATCTTCTCGCTGACGGGCATGGTGACGGCTCTCGCCATGGCGAACGGGTTCAGTGATATCAGCGCAAGTCTTGCCGGGCTGGGTGTCGGGATTGTGTTCGGATCGATAAACGGGGCACTGATCACCCTGGTGGGGCTTGCGCCCTTCGTCGTCACCCTGATCACCTATGCGGTTGCGGCATCACTGGCCTTCATCGTGACCAACGGCCGCTCGCTCGGCGTGAACTCGCCAGACTACTGGCTGTTCAACAGCGGTGAATTCATACCGGGCCTGCCGAACTTCATCCTGTTCTGTCTGATTTTCACCGTGGCGCTGGAATTCGTGCTGCGCAAGGTGACGGCCGGACGCTGGTTCTATTCGGTCGGCAGCTCACCCATGGCCGCCTATCTGCTCGGTATTCCGGTCAAGCGCACGCGCTTCGCGGCCTATGTAATTTCGGGCACGATGGCGTCCTTCGCCGGCCTCTTGACCGTCAGCTACATTCTCAATGCAGAGGCGACGGCGGGAGCGTCCCTCATGCTTCAGGCGATCGCCGCCGTCGTCATCGGCGGGGCTAGCCTCTCTGGCGGATCAGGGTCCGCCATCGGTGCCGTGCTCGGCGCCCTGATGATCACGATCATTCAGAACGGGGTCAATCTCATCGGCATCAACAGTTTCTGGCAGGGATCCGTGACGGGGCTCGCAATCCTCGTCGCCGTGCTCATTGACAGGTTCAGTCATCGATAATCACTCAAGGAGGAGGAGAAAGATGAAAACGATCGTTAAAGCAATTGCCATGGCCGCAGCCGTGCTTGTCGCACAGGGGGCTCACGCACAAGACAAGAAGTTTACGGTGGCCTATATCGCACCGTCGCTAGACATCGACTACTGGCAGTGGGTTGCACATGGCGTGCAGCAGAAGGCCAAGGAGCTGGGCATGGACTATGTCGAGTACACCTCGGAAAACTCACCGGCCAAGCAGATGGACAACGCCCGCGTTGCCGTCACCCGTGGTGTCAACGCCATCGTCATCGGTCCGGTCAGCTCGACCTCAACCCCGCCGCTTCTGAACTATCTTGCGCAGCAGAAAGTCCCGATCGCTTTCGCTGGCATTGGCCCGCAGCCCGGCGAGACCAAGTTCACCTCTTCGGTCACGGCCAATAACTACGAAACCGGTCTTGCCCAGGGCAAGTACACTTGCGAACTCGCCAAGGAGCGCGGTGGCTCGGAAGTCGGCATGCTCTCCCTGCCGCAGGACCGTGAAAACGCGCAGAAGTATCTGAAGGGCGCTCAGGAAGCCTTCAACGCCAATGGCTGTCAGCTCGTGCAGATGCTGGAAACCAAGGGCTTGACGATCAACGAGGCCGTCACACAGGCGAACGACTTGTTGACCGCCCATCCCAAGGTCAAGGCAATCTATGGCATGTATGACCAGGCGGGCACGGGCGCTGCCAAGGCCCTCGCAACCCGCGGCCTAAAGGGCAAGATCGGCGTCACCGTTGCAGATGGCAGCCCGACGACCATCCAACTGCTGAAGGACGGCGCCATCCAGGGCATTTTCTTCCAGGAAGCTGTCGGTCAGGGCATGGATGCGACGGAGCAAGTGTACAAGGCTCTGAAGGGTGAAAAGACAACGCAGAACATGGCGCTCGTGATGCCGCTGGTGAAGGCTGCCGACATCGACTCCGAGGACGCGAAAAAGGTGATTGCGCGCGTTTTCCCGCAGTGATCCATTCGACCGGAGGTATCAAAGATGCCTCCGGTCCCTCCGGTTTCCGGCTCACCTCTCTCTCTGATCGGCATCGCGATGAACGACATTCCCTTGATCGATCCCCATCACCATCTGTGGGACATCACCAACAACTACTATCCCTGGCTGAACGATGGCGCTAAGCCGTCAGCCTTCGGGGATTACTCGGCCATCATTCACGACTATCTGATCGAGGACTTCCTCGAGGATGCGAAGAACCAGAACCTGGTCAAATCTGTGCATCTCGACGTCGGTTACGATCCCAAAGATCCGGTGGGCGAAACGCGATGGCTACAGGACATCGCCGATCGCTGCGGCTTCCCTCACGGGATCGTCGGCTATGCGGATTTTCGCAAAGCTGATGTGGCCGACCTTCTGGATGAACACATGCAGTTCAAGAACTTTCGCGGTATCCGGCAGTCGATGAATTTTCACACCGACCCCGCCAAGACTTATCTGGATCGAGCTGAGGTCAGCCGCGCCCCGGAATGGCGCCGCGGTTTCAAGGAACTGGTGAAGCGTAACCTCTCCTACGATCTGCAACTCTACTACTGGCAGATGGAAGAGTTCTTCGAACTGGCGCGCGATTTCCCCGATACGCAGATCATCCTCAACCATACCGGCATGCAGGTGGATGGTCCGTCTCATTTTGACGGCTGGCGCAAGAGCATGCAAAAGCTTGCTGAGGCTCCCAACGTCGCCTGCAAGATCTCCGGCCTCGGGATGGGTGACTTCACCTGGACGACGGAATCAATTCGTCCTTACGTCGAGTCGGCGATCGAGATCTTCGGAGTGGATCGCTGCATGTTTGCGTCGAACTTCCCCGTCGACAAGCTGTTCTCCTCGTATGACGCCATTTTCAATGCCTTCAACGAGATTACGGCAAGCTATACGCTGGAGGATCGCATGAAGCTTTTCCACGACAATGCGGAAAAGTTCTACCGGATCTGAACCTTGCATCAGCAGGTGCATGTAACCTCCCAAGGTCAACTCGACAGGCGGCAACTCTTTGGGGAGCCGCCTTTCTTTTTCAGCGGTTCGCACGGTGGAACGCCGTTCAGCCTTCAGATAAGCTTCGCGGATGCGTGATCTCAATCTCAAAGCGACCGAGTATTTTGAAGCCGTTGCCCGCTTGAGCAGCGTGACCAAGGCGGCCGAAGAACTTGGCATTTCTCCCTCGGCGGTGAGCCAACAGCTTTCGCTCCTTGAGGCGCAACTTGGCGTGAAGCTCTTCCGCCGTGAGAAAGGTCGTCTGGTGCTGACGCTGGACGGCGACCGCCTGTTCCAGACAACCACCCAAGCCTTCAGCGCCATACGCAACGCCCGCTCTGCCGTTTCATTTCAACGGGACCGACGCAATTTCGTCATCCGCGTCAGCCCGAGCTTCGGTGTGCGCTGGCTGGGGCCTCGGGTCGGCGCCTTCGCTGCAGAAAACGAGGACTGGAATCTCCGTATCGATGCGACGCCGGACTTTACTGCATTCGAAACGGAAAGTGTCGATATCGACCTGAGATATGGGTTGGGTACCTGGAGCGGCGTGGCCGTGACGCCGCTGATGCACGATCTGGTTCTGCCTCTCTGCAGCCCTGATTATCTGGAACGTTTGCGCCAGATCGATCCTGATCCCGCTCGTCAGCTTGCGGGCGCGCGCCTGATCGACAGCGTCAAAACACTCTATCGCTGGGATCTCTGGCTTGCGGCCAACAGGATCGATATTCCGAAGGTCAACTATCCGCTCCGTTTCGACCGATCCTCCATGTCGATCGAGATGGCTAAGCAGGGAGGTGGGGTCGCTCTCGACAGTGTAAGCCTCTGCCTCGGCGAATTGCAGAGGGGAGAACTGGTCCCGTTTTCGACGGCCTATGAGGTGATCGATTTTCCGGCCTACTGGCTGGTGTGTCCGTCCCGACATCTCAGCCGACGCATCGTCCAGCGTTTCCAGACCTGGATGACGAACGCTTGCAAGCTGCATGACGACGCTGCCCGGGCCCACCTCAAAGATCTGGGGTGCCGTTTCCGGATTGGTTCGGCGACCGACCTGATCGATGTGAAACCTTGGGGGCTATAAGGCTTTCGTCTTAGCATTAAGGTGGCCTACAGAGGTCTTTCACTTTTCTTAAAATCAATCCTCCGGCGACGGTGCTATCTCTGGCTGTAGCGAATGCCGGGAGGAAAACATGAATTTGGCTGGCCGCGCTGTCGCGCGTTCCAATGTTTCATTGGAGCTGCGTGCATGGAATATTCGTCGCAAAGCACTGCTCATGGGGCAGGTTCAGGGGCAGGGCTATATCGGACAGGCGCTCGGGATCGCCGACGTCCTTGCCGCATCCTATTTCCACGCTCTGGACTATCGTCCCGAAGACCCCGAGTGGGAGGGGCGAGACCGATTCCTCCTGTCGATCGGGCATTATGCCATCGCTCTTTATGCCGTTCTGATGGAAGCCGGCATCCTGCCTGAGGATGAACTGCAGACCTATGGGATGGATGACAGTCGCATGCCGATGTCCGGCATGGCATCCTACACACCTGGCATGGAAATTACCGGCGGTTCGCTCGGCCACGGTCTCGGCATTGCCGTCGGCATGGCAATGGGTCTGAAGCGGAAGGCCAATCGCGCCTTCGTCTACAACCTGATGTCGGATGGCGAGCTGGGCGAAGGTTCCACCTGGGAGGCGGCGATGTCCGGCGCCCACCACAAGCTCGACAACCTGATCTGCCTCGTCGACTTCAACGACCAGCAGGCTGACGGTAAGTCGACCGAGATGCTGTGCTCCGAACCGTTGACCGAGAAATGGGAAGCCTTTGGCTGGCACGCCCAGAGGGTCAATGGCAACGATCTCGCCGCAGTCGTCGAGGCCTTCGACAAGGCACGCGCGGTCAAGGAGCCCCAGCCGCGCGTCATCATCTTCGATACCACCATGTGCAAAGGGGTCCCCTTCCTCGAAAGCCGCGAAATCACTCACTTCGTCCGCGTCGAAGCGGACGAATGGGACAAGGCGCTCGCAGTTCTGGAAGAAGGAAAACCGGCATGACCCTCGCATCAATGGCCCGCAAATACGAAGCCCGCAAAGCGCCTGAAGGGGAGCGTCAGGCGACCTCCGCGATGATCGCCTCTCTGGCTGCCGAAGGGTATGACACCGTCGCTGCCCCGTTCGGCAACGCTCTCGTCGATGCCGCGCGCAAGGATGAGCGCATCGTCGGCCTGACCGCCGATCTCGGGAAATATACCGACCTCCATATTTTCCAGCAGGCGATGCCTGACCGCTTTTACCAAATGGGCATGGCCGAGCAGGTGCTGATGTCGGCTGCCGCAGGTCTCGCCCGTGAAGGCTTCATTCCCTTTGCCACGACCTATGCCGTTTTTGCCTCGCGTCGCGCCTACGACTTCATCGCCATGGCGATCGCCGAGGAAAACCTTCCTGTAAAGATCGTCTGCGCCCTTCCGGGTTTGACGACGGGCTATGGACCGAGCCACCAGGCAACCGAGGATCTTGCGATCTTCCGCGGCCTGCCGAACATGACGCTGATCGATCCCTGTGACGCTGACGATATCCTCGGCATGATCCCGCAGATGATCGCGCATGATGGGCCCATCTACTCCCGCCTGTTGCGCGGCAAGGTGCCGTCGGTCATCAAGAAGCACAAGCCGGACTATCGGTTCCAGCTCGGCAAGGCGCATATGATCCGCGAGGGCAAGGACGTCCTCGTGATTTCCACGGGCCTTATGACCATGCGCGCGCTCGATGCGGCCGTGAAGCTCGCTGATGACAAGGTGGACGTGGCGCTTCTGCATTGCCCGACCATCAAGCCGCTCGACCTCGAAACCATCGCTGCCGAAGCCGCCAAGGGCGGACGACTGGTCGTCACCGCAGAGAACCACACGCTCATGGGCGGTCTGGGCGAGGCCGTCGCCGCCGGTCTTCTGTCGCGCGGCATTGCTCCACGGTTCCGCATGATCGGCCTTCCGGACGCGTTCCTGGAGGCGGGCGCGTTGCCGACGCTGCACGAGATGTACGGCATCTCGGTCGGCAAGGTCATCGAGCAGATCAAGGGCTGGCTCTAACCAGCAAGTTCATTTCTTCAAACAGCAGACAAGGAGGAGAAGGGCCCATGAGCCTTCTGAAGGGAAAATTTGCCGTCGTGACGGGGGCTGCCTCGGCACGTGGTCTTGGAAAGGCCACTGCGAAACTGTTCGCCGAACATGAAGCTACAGTCGCCATTCTCGATCTAGATGCGGAGGCCGCACACAGTGCCGCTGCCGATCTCGGCCCGGATCATGTTGGCCTGGCGTGCAACGTGACTGACAAGGCCGCCTGCGATGCGGCCATTGCCGAACTCCTGAAGCGCTGGGGCCGTGTCGACATTCTCGTGAACAATGCCGGCATCACGCAACCGTTGAAGTTCATGGAGATCGGTCCTGCCAACTACGACGCCGTTCTCGACGTCAATCTGCGTGGTACGCTCTACATGAGCCAGGCGGTCATTCCTGGCATGCGGGAGCAAAAGTCCGGCTCGATCGTCAACCTCAGCTCGGTTTCGGCCCAGCGTGGCGGCGGCATCTTCGGCGGCCCGCATTATTCCGCAGCCAAGGCCGGCATACTCGGGCTGACCAAGGCCATGGCCCGCGAGCTGGCGCCCGCCAATGTGCGTGTCAACGCGATTTGCCCGGGCTTCATTGCAACCGACATCACGGCTGGCAAGCTGACGCCCGACATGCTGGAGAAAATCGTGGAAGGCATTCCGATGGGACGTCCAGGTGAAGCTTCCGATGTCGCCGGCTGCGCGCTGTTCCTGGCGTCCGAGCTTTCGTCCTATTGCACGGGCACTGAGGTCGACGTGAACGGAGGATCACTGATCCATTGAATTGATCCAGGTCAACAGGATGGCCGTCTTTCAAGAGGAGGGAGACGGCCTAGGCGAAGCCTCGCTTCGCCCTTAAACATCACACCAAGGAGGAGGATATGCATATGAACATCAACAGACGGACATTCCTGACCGGTGCCAGCGTGGCTCTTGCGGCCCCCGCCATCGTCTCCGGCATTCGTCCGGCCCGTGCGGCGACCACTCTCACGCTCGGCCATGGCGCTGCGCCGGGCAATCCCCGCACCGTGGCTGCGGCAAAGTTTGCCGAACTCGTTGGACAGAAGACCGAGGGCCGCGTGACCATCAATGTCGCCGGCGCCGAGACGCTCGGCAGCGACTCCGCCATGCTGACCAGCCTGCGCACCGGGGCGCTCGACTTCACCGCAAACAGCCAGGGGGCGACCTCGGCGATCGTGCCGGAACTCGCCGCTCTCGGCCTGCCTTTCCTGTTTGCCGACACTGCGGCGGCCATGCGCGTGCTCGCCGGTCCCGTCGGCGAGGATCTCAACAAGCGCTTCGAGGCCGTCGGTGTCGTTCCGCTCGATTGGTGGGACAACGGCATCCGCCACCTGACCAATTCCAAACGCAAGGTCGCCACGCCGGACGACCTCAAGGGCATGAAAATTCGCACGCCCGCCGATCCGATGACCATCGACATCTTCCATGCACTCGGGGCGAGCACGGAACAGATTGCTTTTGGCGAACTCTACATCGCCCTTCAACAGGGTGTCGTCGACGGGCAGGAGAACCCGCTTGCCAATATCGAAAGCTCCAAGCTGTTCGAGGTCAACCGTTTCATCAGCCTCACCGCGCACAAGTGGGAATCGACGCCATTCCTGATGTCCAAAATCGCCGAGGCGCGGCTCGGTGCCGATCTGGAGGCCGTTCGCGCCGCCGCGAAGGAGGCCGGGGACCTGCAGCGCAAGCTGTCGCTCGAGAAGTCGGCGCAGGTGCTGGAGGCCTTCAAGAAGAATTCGGCGGTTGAAGTGACGGAAGTCGATCGCGAGGCCTTCGTCAAGGCGACAGCAACCGTTGCGGAAAACTGGAAACAGAAGCCGTTCGGGGACTTCGTCAAGCAGATCGAAGCTGCCGCACGCGGCTGATGACAAAGCCAAGCCGGAGGCTTCCCATGTCTACTCTTTTGAGGTCCCTCGACATTCTGGCGCTTCTGACCGTGAAGTTCGCACGCTTCATGGTCATTGCCAGCGGCATCGCGCTGACCGTCGTCACAACGGCGAACGTCCTGGCCCGATACGCGCTCAGCAGCGGCGGCTTTTCCTTCGCACAGGAACTACCGATGCTGATCTTTCCCTGGTTCATCCTGTCAGGGATCGTGCTGGCCGCGAATATGGGCGGCCACATGGCCGTCGAGTGGCTCTACGACAAGCTGACCGGGACCGCCCGGCTTGGCGCCTTCGCCCTGGCAGGCGCGATCAGCGTCCTGTCGTTTGTGGTTCTCGCCTATCAGGCGGTCCTGGTGGCCGAAATTGCCAGCGTCGAAAGCAGCCCCGTGCTCGGTATCCCGAACAGCGTCGGCTACTACGCGCTGGCAATTGGTGCCCTGCTCGTCGCCCTGGTGACGATCGCTGCCACGGCCCGTGTCTTCCGGCGCGGTTGGGAGCACCGGATTGAACTCAAGTTAGAGGATGTGCCGCTATGACGCTCATCATGATCGCCGCCTTCTGCATCCTCATGGTTCTGGCAGTCCCTGTCGGGTACGCCCTGATAATCTCCGCCGGCATCGCGGTGCTGTTCAACGGTTATTTACCGCTCTCGATCGTGGCCCAGCAGATCTACGATCAGACCCAGTCCTTTCCCATGCTGGCGCTGCCGTTCTTTATGCTGGCGGGCACGCTGATGCTCGGCGGAGAACTCGGTCGGCAATTGCTCGAACTCGCCTCCAAGGCGATGCAGCGCTGGCGGGGCGGTCCCCTCTCGACCACCGTCGTTTCGTCCGTGGTGTTCGGTGGCGTCTCTGGATCGGCCGTCGCCAATGCCAGCGCCCTGGGGTCGGTGCTGATCCCCTGGCAGAAGAAGCACGGCTATCCGCCGGCGCTCTGTGCCGCCAACAATGCGACCTCCTCGGTCATCGACGTGCTGATCCCGCCGTCGATCCCAATGATCCTCTACGCCCTGGTCAGCGGGGTCAGCGTCGGGGACCTGTTCATCGCCGGCATCTTGCCCGGACTGATTATGGCGGCGAGCTTCGTCCTCGTCTGCTGGTTCGTCTCGGTGCGCCGGAACTATCCCACGGAGAAGTCCCGCCTCGGCGGGCGGGAGCTGGCGACTCTCGCGACTAAGAGCTTCCCGGCCATTCTTCTGCCGATCCTGATCATCCTGCTCTTACGCTTCGGTTTCGCAACGCCGACAGAAGTCGCAGTGCTCTCTGTGGTTTACTCACTGCTTCTCAGTCTACTGTTCTACCGAGATCTCACATGGAAGCGCTTCTGCGAGAACGTCGTGGAAGCCGGTGTCGGGACTGGTGTGGTCATGCTCGTGATCATGGGGAGTGCGGCGGTCGGCTGGGTGCTGACGTTCGATCAGGCGCCGCAGCACATGGCCGACTGGGTTGCTAGCAATATCTCGAGCCCCATCGCCATCATCCTGATGATGAACATCATCATGCTGATCGTTGGCATGCCGCTCGACATGCCACCGGCGATTCTGTTGCTCGGCCCTATCTTCGTGCCGCTGGCTGATGCCATCGGCCTCGACCGTGTGCAACTTGGGCTGATGATGGTTATCAATCTTGGTATAGGTCTCTACACGCCTCCGATCGGAACCACGCTGTTCATCTCGTCGTCGATCGCCAAGTCTCCGCTTGGCGAAACAACGCGGGAACTCGTGCCGTTCTTCACGATGGCGATACTTCTGTTGCTGGCTGTGAGTTTTATTCCGGCGTTGACCGTCTACTGACAGAGTATCTGGGGCGTTCTACAGTCGACGCCTCAGACGCTCCTCCTGTGCTTGTCCCGCCAGGCACTGGAAGCATCGTGCGCCGAGGCATCCGTGCAGCCTCGGCCCAAGGTTCGTGAAACCCCGCAGCGCACGTCGAGCATTTCTCTAACGAGCACTTCGTTCATGCGTCGGCGCGCTTCGCACCGCCAGCCGGCGAGTTGCTCGATTGGATCCGGGCAAATTCTGCCACGGCCGTCAATGGCGCGGCGCCGTGCGACGACGACGGTGATGCTGACGACTCCGCTGAAGTCCAGGAAGGGAAGATCGACGAGGAAGCGGACCAATACTATGTGCAGGATACAGACTGTTCTAACCACGAAGAGCACGATGCCGACTTCGATCAGAGGGATGCAGCGTGAGCGCCGTCTCCCCGTCGAACGTGGCAGCACCAGCACCCACCCCTTATTTTTCGGGGGTGGAGTTTGCAAGCAGTGCGGACGGTTTATCCGTCGACAGACCATCCTCCTTCATCGGCCGCCGGCGACCGGGGGATGGGCGATGATCAATGTCCGCGTTTCGAAACCGCTGGCAAAAGCAATCGTCGACCGGCGAGAGATCCAGCGGCATCTGGAATGTCTCACCCGGCAAATTACAGCGCGCGCGGGAAGGCAGACGACGACGGTGAAAGCCCTGAGCCGAGCGCGTCGCCGATCGGGTCGTCGTACTTGCCATCAGGAGCTCGTCGACCGCCTCACCTTCGAGCGTTGGGTCGAACTCGACATGATCCGCCGCAGGCTGGCGATGCAGAGAGTGTCATCGGTGAACTGCAGCATCGCGACGAGCGACCTTTGCATTGTCCGCCGACATAGGCAGGCCCGGAAACGTAGCCACTGGTGCTGAACTTGCCCGGCTTCGATGTCGTCGGCGTGGCGGGTTTGGCCGCGTCTGTTCCTTCCCCGCTAGAGCCAGATATCGGGCCGTGCTGGACTGCCCTTCTTGTTCGCTGCGGTCTGAACCGGCGGCCGGGCGTTTCAAGGCCGCTGTCGCGCCGCGTGGCGGCCGACCCAGCCTCCCTGCGCGAGGGCAGGCTCGCCGTCTGCTCAGGTCAAAACCTGCTTGCCCGCAGACCGGCCCTGCTGGCTCAGCCGGATCGGACCTGTGAAGCCGCCCGTCCTTTGCCGGTTCTGGTCGTCCGCATCGAAGGGCAGACCGGCACGGGCCGGAACCGCTTCGGCAGCCAAGGAAGGAACAGCCATGGCCAAGCCAGCAACTTCAAACCGCTCCAACGCACGGATCTCGCAACTTCGCAAAGGAGCAACACTCGAAATGGTCCGTCTCACATGCCCCGATGCGGCCCAGGCGCTCAAGATCGCCGAAAGCTTCGGCACCACGGTTGTCGACAGCGAAGGCATCCGCAGCCTGCATGAGCGGCTGATCGTCGAAACCGCCGACAGCCTCTCCGAAGGCTTGGGCGAGCGGGCCATGCAGATCCATCTGCAGCGCATCGTCGGGGCCTTCGTCGGATCGGCGCATGGCGTCGGGCAGTTCTACTCGCGCGTCGTCACCGAGGCGCGCGACGCAACGGCCAAGGCATCCAACGATGCCCGCGACGAGGATCTCGACGGTCCGGTCGGCTATGACAGCGCCGCACAACGCAAGCGGGAATTCGCGGCTGACATGGGTATCCAGTCCCATCCGCTGCGCATGGCAGCCGAGGGCGCGGTGGCGGCTTACGAACAGGTCGTCGGCGAGAGCTGGAAACCATTCGACCGGCCGGTCGAAAACCCGGGCGCATCGCTCGACCGCAAAGCGGCCGAAGTTCAGATGGCTGCATTCGGATAACTCATTTGGCGGGGTCGCACCCCGCCTTCTTTTCCTGGTCCAAGGCCGGTGCTTACAGCGCCGGCTTTTCTCATGCCGAAAAGGAAAACTGGAGACGCGCCTATCGCGACCCGCCCCGCTCGGCGGTCCTGCAGGAGCCGGGCGCCCATGCAACGGCTTTGCCGTCCTCCACGCTGTTGCGGCCGTTCCGGTGCATGGCCACACCATCGGCCCCTGAGTTCGGACCTCCGTGACGGACCGCGATAGGCGCTATCCTAATGGAGAAAGAAGTCATGAGCAGGAAAACGGATTCCAACCGCGTCGACATCTATGCGCGGATCACCGATCGGATTGTCGAGGATCTCGAACAAGGCGTGCGTACTTGGATGAAGCCGTGGAGCGCCGCCAACACCAATGGTCGCATAAGCCGGCCGGTGCGCCACAACGGCGTTCCCTACTCGGGCATGAACGTGCTCCTCCTATGGTCGGAGCAGATGTCGCGCGGCTTCGCCTCGTCGATGTGGATGACCTTCAAGCAGGCGCTCGAACTGGGCGGGGCCGTGCGCAAGGGCGAGACCGGCTCGACCGTTGTCTTCGCCAGCCGTTTCACCAAGTCCGAAGCCGACGGAAACGGCAACGAAGTCGATCGGGAGATCCCGTTCCTGAAGGCGTATTCGGTGTTCAATGTGGAGCAGATCGAGGGTTTGCCCGATGGCTACTATGCGCCGCCGGCCAAGGTTCTTGATCCGATCGACCGGATCAAGAGTGCCGATCGCTTTTTCCGCAATACCGGCGCAGTCATCCGGCACGGCGGCAATCAAGCCTACTATTCGCCGGTCATGGACTATATCCAGATGCCGCCCTTCGAGGCGTTTCGCGATGCTGCCGGGTACGCGGCCGTCCTCAGTCATGAGGCGACGCACTGGACAGCGGCAGCGCATCGCGTCGGACGTGACCTGTCCCGCTATGCCAAGGACCGGACGGAGCGCGCGCGGGAAGAACTTGTTGCCGAACTCGGCAGCTGCTTCCTGTGCGCTGACCTCGGTATCGCGCCGGAACTTGAGCCGCGGCCGGATCATGCATCGTATCTGCAGTCGTGGCTATCGGTGCTGGCCAACGACAAGCGAGCAATTTTCCAGGCGGCCGCCCATGCGCAGCAGGCAGTGAGCTTTCTGCATTCCTTACAGCCGGAAGCGGATTTGATGGCTGCGGCCTAATGCTCAAGCGCGGTCGTCACCACCGGTGGCGGCCGCGTGATCCGTATCACGCTGGTCCCTGAGACCTTGTGCAATGTCAGCATCCAGCCTTCCCCAGATCGACGGTTTTGCGGTGTCGGGTTTGGGTTTACGGGACGGCTTGCGTTCGACGATGAACGGCTTGGTCTGCTGACGCATTGGTTCTCCAGGCTACGATTCGCGGGTGCAACGATATCGCACGAGGCGTCTTGGACAAGCCGGCCGATGTCTACGTGGAGCTCGTTTCCCCAATTGAAGCAGGCAACGACGGCGGTGCAAGTGAGGCAGGGCCTAGGCTACTATTCCTGACCGAGGGAAATGCGGCGGGACGCCACTGCCATATCCCTTCCCGTCGGAGTTGCCGGCAACCCATCTGCGAGCTCGATGAGGCATGTCTGACCGGAGACCGGCTGCGCCTCGATCGTTTTCCCGCAACGGCCACGACCACTTTTCTTACCCCCGTCGGCTGCGCCGCCATTCCTCTCCCACTAACAAAAGTGGCAGTTGCCGCCCTCCATTTCATTCCGGCCTTATCAGGTGCGGTCCGATCGTCACCGGTCTTTGCGACAGCCATCGAGACCGCGATGGGCGCGGCCCGAATACGAGAAAAGGAATACGACAATGGCAACCATCGGCACCTTCACCTCCACCGAAAACGGCTTCACTGGCTCCATCCGCACTCTCGCCCTCAACGTCAAAGCCCGCATCGCCCGCGTCGAGAACCCGTCCGACAAGGGCCCGCAGTTCCGCGTCTACGCCGGGAGCGTTGAACTAGGCGTCGCCTGGCAGAAGACCTCCGGTGAGGGCCGCGACTACCTCTCGGTTAAACTCGACGATCCGAGCTTCCCGGCTCCAATCTACGCAACACTCGCCGAAGTCGAAGGCGAAGACGGCATCCAGCTAATCTCGTCCCGCCCGAACCGGGATTGATCAAGATCACGAGGCTCCGCCACCGGCGGAGCCTTTTCCCTTATCGGAATGGGGACGCGCGATTACCGCGCGTCGAACCTGGCGAGCATCTTGCGTAGTTGCGCGTTCTGCTCGATGAGCTTCTTTGCAAGCTGGCGCCGCAACGCATCGACCTCCACATCCAGGTTAGCCATTTCATCCGCGAAAGATTTCGGGCCGGCAGCGACGGCAGGGGCGACCTCGTCGGTTTGGGCGACGGAAACCACCGGCTCCACGATCGGCTTAATCTTCTTTTGGCGTGCCGGCGCTCGCTCGACCGGTGTTTCGGCAGCTCGGGTCGGCTTGGGAGCAGGCGGCTTCTCGTCAGGCTCTTGCGATGGGGGGAGCGCTGCCGGCTCCTCGTTTCTGGCTGGGGCCGCAGGAGCTTTCGCTACAACTGGTGTCGCCGTTTCGATGTCCGTCGAGTCAGTATCTGGGTCGCGCAGGTTTGCCTCGACTTGCGCCTCGGAGTCGGCCTCCGCGGAGCGGTCGGGCACCGCTGGTTCAATGTCCGGGTGTTCCTCTTCGAGGGAGGGTCTGTACTCGAGAGCAATGGTCTTCGGCGCGACTGCTGGGCTCTCGTCATGGCTATCTGGTTTCGGTTTACGTGACACCAGGTCAGCCACAAATCTCCATGGTGTTCTCATCGCATTTACCTTCAAAGCATGGCGGCGGGGATATTGCCGCGGTCATTCATTGTCACCAAAACCGCATTGATCTCGGTCAATCATACGAAAGGTCGGCGGCGCCATCGCATGGAATAGGTGGCGCCGCTCAAAAAAAGCCGAAATCAGCCCTTGCCAAGGCGCTTGCGCAGATCTGCATTCTCTGCGCGCAGCTTTTCGGAGAGCTCCTTGCGAAGCTGCTTGTTCTCTTCCTCAAGCTTGATGAGGTCGGCGATATCGTCGATGACGTCAACAGAGGTAGCGACCGGAGCGGACGCAGCAGCTCCAACGCGGCGCGCGCGACTGGCGGCCGCCTTCGGTGTGGCAACCGGCTTTTCCGCCTTGACCGGAACCACTTTGGAGCCACGCTTGGCACGTGTTTTCTTGGCCGGCTTTTCTACCGGTGCAGAGGTAGCATCGACGGTGCTGGCCTTAGTGACAGCTTTCGGCGTCCGTGGCTTGCGCGTCTTCTTCTCAGCGGGGGCAGGGGCTGGCGTTTCTGTCGCGGCAGATGCTTCAATCGTGGTTTCGTCGGCCATCAGTGTTCTCCTCTGTTAGGCCGCCAAGCTTTTGATTCGCCGTTACTTAAAGTCAATGCGGAAAGCGGTGTTTCGCGTGCATTCGGCGTTTGCCAGGTCGCCATCTCTACCATGAGATCAAAGCCGGACCACGCATCGAGCGAGGTCCGGCTTTTTTGGGTGCCATACGGAGAGGAGGAAAAACCTGCTCAGTATCCGACGATGATGCCGACCGGATTGCCGTCGTCAAGGATGAGCGGTTCCCCCAATTTCGAATTGGCAGCAGAGCCGCCAACACGAAATCGGCTCCCCCACTCCCCGGCGCTGCCGGTCGCTTCAGCGCTCCTTGACATCGTCATTCCCTATCCGGCGCCGCTGATCGTCTTTCACATAGGAGATCAGACGATGACCTACGAACTCGAATGCAAGATCGAAGAACTTCGGGCCGAATTGCGAAACGCTCTCGATCGTTGCGAGCGCCGCCTGATCGAAGCCGAGCTCGATCTCGCACAGGCCGAACTGACGGTCGCGATAGCGGAGCTGGACGGCCGCGTCGATGCCGAGCCACCGTTCTGAGGGGCGGCGTCAAACCGCGTCTTCATCACACGCTGTCGCAGATCTCCTGTCGATCCCATTTTATTGACATCAGTGGTGGTGCGTCCCGGGCGTCTGGCTGCAACCTGATGACGCCAGAATTTTCCCCGCTTAACGCTCCTCGCGCATCAAGATTCAGTCGCCATCAGGTCCTCCGCTCCGCTTCAGCCCTGTGGGTGCAGCCCTCCTTTCCCGTCCGCTCTTCATCCCCGTAATGAACCGCAATCAAAAGGAGATCCATGATGCGACAGCTCGCAAAATTCCTCAGCGCCACCGGCCGCCGTCTTCGCACCCTTGGCAAGGTCGTCAGTCACTTTTTCCGCAAGGGCAAACTCGGTCTGAACATCGCCGGAGGCGTTGTCACGTAAACCCGCGTCGCTTCGTCATGATGTAAAGCCAGGTCCTCGCAGACGTGGCAAGAAGGTTGACGTGCTTGACGTCGTTCCGCAGAGCTCGGCGGACGTTCCCGCCGCTTTTTGACGACGCGATAAGCCTTGATGAAGAAATCAGGGTGCTGCGGGCGCAATTGGCGAGCAAGCTTCAGCTTCAGTACGCACAGCTGAAGGGGATGCTGGTGCGGTTCACCCGATTACCGCCATCGCGAAAGCCGCCGCGGGAAACCTCGAAATCAATAAATTCGACAGGGAGTTGCCGTCGTCGGGCGATAGCCACGCGCACGCTTCCTCTTGATGACCTCGAGGAACAGCCTGACGGCATCTTCTTCTTTGGGAAACGCATGAACCATGGATCTGCCGGACGCGCCTATTCGTCCCCATCGCCTGATCAGGCAGGGTTCCCCGAACAGCGTCTCCGAGATCGCCAAAGCATAAAACCGCGCCATATTTTTCGCGGGATCGGTTCGTTCGACGTAGAGCTGGTAGGGCTGGGTGAGCATGCGGAGAAGATCGTCGAACGGAAGGAGAACGTCCAACGACAGTTTTGAATCGGTCTGTCGCGACCGATTCAAATTGGTGATGTTTTCCGGCGGGCACGCGTCTCAGACGGCCAATATCCGCGACGCTATGCTACGTGCCCGTCCAGCTTTTCCCTGCAGATCTGCTCGACCAGGTTTTGCAGTACCTGGATCCGTTCGATCAGCCAGCGGAGTTCTTCCTCGGTGATCTCGTAATGCGGTGAGTAGCGGGCATCGACATAAGCACGATCAAGCCGCTCGAAACAGCGGCGGGCGAACTTGGTATCGCGCGGCCATGCCTCGATCAGCCGCGGCTCGATCCGTTCTGCCGAAGACCGGAGGAACTTCAGCCGGTGCGATTTCGGGCTGTAGAGAGTGAGGACGAGGAGGACGCAGTGGTAAAGACGTTCAGTGGCTTGATGGAATTCGAATGCAGCGATCTTAGGGCGCTCTTTCTCGACCGCATATCGGCCTTGGTCGTAGAAGTCACTGGCGCTACCAAACCACTCTGCGAAATATCCTTCTGCCTCCTCCCTGGCTTCCTCCTCGCTAAGCGGTTTCGGCGCCACAAACGGATGACCTTCCTTCTCATAGAGCATGATGCCATCACGGATGATGTCGATGAAGAACGGCCGTCCGCGCGCCAACTGGTCGTTCACGTCTTGAAGCGTGTGCACGATGACATTGACCGGCGTCTCGATCGTCTTCGTCACCAATAGCTCGCGCAAAAAATGATCGGAGACATCATGCCAGAGCTCGTTTTCTTCCGCGACGCTATGCATGTTGACGACGACCAAAATATCGTAATCGGAGCGGTAACCGCTTTTATGATCCTCCACCCAGCCGCCGCGGCTATAGGAACCAAACAAAATGACCTTCAGGATCCGCCCGGCCTCCTGTTTTTCAGAAAGCCTTGACTGCTGCGCGGTTTCGAACTCCTCGAAGATGATCTTCAAGGCGCGCGAAAGCTCGCGACGCTTGCGGTCGGGAAGATGGTTCAAGGCTTCGTTGTCAGTCACGCCACCGCTCGTATCCATTCGTCGTGCCGTATCCTTTTAAAAAAAGCACCGCTCGCAAACCAGTGCCTGACTGCCCGTCAATCATCATCCCCGGTTTGGTCCGTCAAGGATATACAACCGGAAGACCAGGCCCGCCAGCAGGTTGAAGATGGGGTGCCACTTTCAGGATGCTGCCTGGGCCTTCGCGCCAGATCGGTCGAAGGAGTGACGGTTCAGATTGCATCATATCGTCCCCTGAACTCCTGATCTTCATAGTACCGCAGCTTGCTCGCGATGATCGGGCGTCGCGCTGCCAGGAACAGCAATTGGTTTTGCTCGGCCATGTTGCGAACCTCGTCCGGCGTCAACAAAGGCCGGCCGGTATGGTGCTGGCTGAAGGAAAGCCCCGACTGTTCGGAATCGAGCGCCCGCGCCACCGTCTGGAAGACAACGGTTTCCTGTCCGAGCAGATCGGAGACAAGGCGGGCGGTGTCGTGATCGTTGACACCAAACACCTGCAATATGCCGGCATTCGATAGGAAGGTGCCGGCTCGCTTGCCATAGGTGGCGCGCAGCTGATGGATGTCCTGCAGGATCGGCCAAAGCTGCACACCGTACCCCGCCATCAGACCCATGGCGCGTTCGACGGGAGCGAGATATCCGAGGCTCGCAAATTCATCGAGGAGATACAGAACCGGCTTTGCCTCAGTGACCGGTACGACCGAGGTTCTGGCCATCTCGATCAGGCTCTGGGTGATCAGCAGGCGAAGCCATCTGGAATAGGTGGAAAGACGATCCGGTGGCAGGACGAGGAAGACGGTGGTCTTGCGGCTCTTGAGATCGGCGAACCTAAAATCCGATTGGCTCAAGACCGAGATCATTCGAGGGCTGTCAAGAAAGTGGGTATGGCGTTGTGCCGCCGACAGAACACCTGCCGCCTCACGATCGGACTTGCCGAGATGACGGTTGGCGGCACGGGCAATCAGTCCACCGGCTTCGCTGCTTTGCTGCATCGTCGTCAACAGCGCAGCGAACGAGTCCGGCGGCAGCGTCAGATAGTGCCGCAAGGTGCCAAGATGCCGGCGGCCCAATTCCTCGTAACCGATGATCCTCAGGATCAAGCCGCCGATCAACGCTTTGGCTTCCTCGTTCCAATGCGCCTCGCCCGCCATGCCCGGTTCGTCAAAGACAAGCGCGTCCGCAAGCGTGCTCGCATCCTCGGCGATATCGACATCGGAGAGATCAAGCAGATCGAGCGGATTGAAGGCGGAAGATGTGTTGCCGGTAACGCCGAACGGATCGAGTACATGGACTGGGCCAAAGGCTTGCCGAGCACGTGCTGCGATCCTGGTATTCTCTCCCTTCGGATCAATGCAGATGACCGAGCGATCGGCGGTGAGAAGGTTTGGAATGATGGTGCCGACACCCTTGCCGGTCCTGGTCGGCGCGATGGTGAGAAGATGGGCAAAACCCAGATAGCGGATCAGCTTTTTTGACTTCGGATCCCGCCCAAGCAGAAGGCCGGTCTCAGCGCCCGTCAGCGATGAGATTTCCTTGTCGATGGCGAAACGGGCCGAGCCGTGGGTTTGCTGGTCTATATTGCCTAAATGCAAGATCAGCGAATTGGTGAGGAGGCGGAAGGCGAGGATCAACAGGACGAGCGGCAGGAGCACGTTCATCGACTGCATCACCAGGCCGTCCTGTTCGAAGCCAAGCGCATTGAGCGCCGTGGCACCGCCAAAACCGAAGACGAGTGTTACGACGCCCAAGAGAGCCAAAGCGTTGAAGATCGGGCGGATCGCGGCAAAAGGGGCGACCGAAATCGCCGCCAGCGCCCAGACCGGATCACGCAGGGCGGCACGTATCATGTTCTTGAACGCGGCCCATGCCAAGGTGACCTGGTTCATGATCTTGACCTCTGTTCACGTGGGTTGCGATCGCAGCAAGGAGCAGCCGCCCGAATGACTGGTCAGCAACGATGCGCGGTATAGCCGCGCACCCTGTGTTCCTCATCAGGAGGGCAGGCTGATGTTGCCGAAGCTTGGGTCTTGGTCTGGCGTTTCGGCCAAGACCTGCTCTGGAAACCTCCACAGTTCGGCAAACAAAGCCTGATCGGCATCGCGGCTTAAAAAACCGGGCAGTTCACGCCGAAGCCATGATCCAAGCTGCCGACAAAATTCCTCGGATTGTCGGTTCTCGAGACGATCGAGCACAAAGGCGCCGAGCAGGATCTTGCGGCGGGTATCGGCGGCGCGTTCCTGCTTGGAAAGACGCGCCTGAAGCGTCTTCTTCTGGGCCTCGAGTTGAAGAAGTCGCTCTTCGATGGTTTTCCTTGTCATAGCCTCTCCTCCTTTCGGTTCCGGCTTTGCTCGACGCCGCTTGGGCAAGACCTGCCACGGCCCCGCAGTTTTCGCATCACTCGTGCGGGACTGCAGAACCAACGAGCACATCCGGCAATCAGGAATTGATTCCCAATCTGGTTGAAATGCAGCGAAAATCTCGTCATGCGGGAATATGATAAGCAGACTTGGTGCGGTTTTGATATCCGTAAAAGTTCGTAGATTTTGATCAAATCGCTGCTTTTGTTGATGGTTGGCGACGTCTCCGCTTGCTCGGTGGCGACGGCTTGCGCTAACGTGGCGGAAACGGGGAAGGGCGCACTTACGAGTTGCTCTGCAACTCAGGCGCGCCGATCTCAGATCGGGACGAGGGCGAAGCCTTGGCGATCTATCATGCCAGCACGAAGCCGATCTCACGTAATGCCGGGCGCAGCGCGGTGGCAGCCGCTGCCTATCGCGCCGGTGAACGACTGGCCAACGAGCGCGACGGGCAGGTGCATGACTTCACCCGCAAACAGGGTGTTGAACATTCCGAGATCGTTCTGCCGACGGGCGTTGGTGCCGAGTGGGCGAGGGATCGTGCAGCTCTGTGGAATGCGGCAGAGCGCAGGGAGACACGCAAAGATGCCCGCGTCGCCAGAGAGTTCGAGATCGCGCTTCCTCATGAACTGACGCGAGAGCAGCGCCTTCGTCTGACGCGGGCCTTTGCACAGGAGCTTGCCAACCGGTTTGGGGCGGCGGTGGATTTTGCGATCCATAGCCCGCATGAACGAGGCGAACCATCCAGGCTGGGCGACATTCGCAACCATCATGCGCATCTTTTGATGACCACGCGGCAGGTGATGGAATACGGGCTCGGGATTAAGACCCATCTGGAGCGGGAAAACAAATGGCTGCTGTCGAACAATCTGCCGACCTCGCAAATGCAGCTTCGGGATATTCGCCAGCTCTGGGAGCATCACGTCAACCGCCATCTGGCAATGGCCGGTTTGGATATTCGGGTCGACCATCGCTCCCATCAGGAGCGAGGGCTTGAGATCGAGCCGACGCAGCATGTCGGCGTACATGCAAGCCAGATGGAGCGGCGGGAGCTGAGTGTGTCGCGCACGCGGCTCGACGCACATGCCGCGCGTCAAAACGCCGAATTATTTCGGCAAAAGCCGGACCAGGTCTTGTCGGTGATCACCTCCGAGAAAAGTGTGTTCGATCGCCACGATGTGGCGCGGACACTGCATCGCTACGTCGATGAGCCTGAGGCATTCCAGAACGCGTTTGCGGCGGTCATGGCATCGCCAGCCCTCGTTGAATTGCAGCCCGAACAGGCGGGCAAGCTTGCCCGCTATTCGACGCGAGAGATGGTGGCGATCGAGCATGTCATGGCGATGAGCGCTAACAAGATGGCAGGCATCGATAGTCACTTCGTCGAACGCCGTCATGTGGATTGGGCGTTGAGGGCGACGGATGCGTCGATCAAGGCAAAAACTGAACGCGGTGAAACCGGGGTGGAGGAAGGCGATCGGTCGCTTGATCCTGTGGGCTTGAGCGATGAACAGCGGATGGCGGTTCGCCACATCACCGGACCGGAGCAGATCGCAACGGTGATCGGCTTTGCAGGAGCGGGTAAGTCGACGATGCTGGCTGCTGCACGGCAGGCATGGGAGCGGCAAGGTTACCGTGTCCATGGCGCGGCTCTTGCCGGCAAGGCGGCCGAGGGGCTTGAGGCATCCTCGGGTATTCAGTCCCGGACCTTGGCGTCCATTGAATATGGATGGCAGGCTGGTCGAGGTGAGTTGGGAAGGAGCGATATTCTCGTCATCGACGAGGCTGGCATGGTTGGAAGCCGGCAATTGGCAAGGTTCATCTCAGAAGCCGAGACGAAGGGGACAAAACTCGTCCTCGTCGGCGACCACGAGCAGTTGCAGGCGATCGGGGCGGGGTCTCCACTTCGGGCGATTACCGAGCGCATCGGTGCCGTCGAACTTTCGGAAATCCGTCGCCAAAAGGCGAGCTGGCAGCGGCAGGCGTCGAGTGCGTTTGCAACGCACCGAACAGGCGAGGGGCTGAAGGCTTACAACAACCACGGTTCAATCAGCTTTGAGAAGGACCGGCAGACGGCAAGAGCAGCACTGGTGCGCGACTACGTCAATGACTACGAAGCCCGTTCCTCCGGCTCGCGCATAGCGCTTGCCCATCGACGTGTCGATGTCCGGATCATCAACACCGAGATCCGGGCTTTGCTTCAGGAGCGTGGTCGGTTGGCGGGTGGGAAACAGGCGCAGGCAATGCCTGGGCGTGAGGTGACTTATCAAACGACGGTGGGAGAGCGGAGTTTTGCTGCCGGCGATCGCATTGTACTCCTGGAAAACAATCGCGATCTTGGCGTCAGAAACGGCATGCTGGGGACGGTACTCTCCGTCGAGCCGAACGCAGTACAAGTGCGCCTCGACGGCCGGCAAGACCTTGCCCGGACCGTCTCCATACCGGTCAACAGTTACCAATCCTTTGATCATGGTTATGCGATCACGATCCACAAATCTCAGGGGACGACGGTTGATCGCAGCTTCGTCATGGGGTCGCGCACCATGGATCGTCATCTGGCCTATGTGGCGATGACCCGTCATCGCGACAGTGTGCGGCTTTATGCCGGGCGGGATGAACTGAAGGATATGAAGGTGCTGAGTGCCAGCATGAGCCGGTCGGGTGTGAAGGAGACCACTCTCGATTACACCAAGGCCTTTACTGAGCGCCGTGGACTTGCGGAGGAGCTGGGTGTTCGCAGCGAGATTGTCGTTGGTCTTCAGCCCAATCGCGTTGAAAATCGACCGACGGCTAGCACCGTTGCAAGAATGGAGTGGAGGCGCTCCTCGGCCGATGTTCCGCACCCAGCGAGTGTCGAGGCACGTCGGGATCGTCTAGGCGCCGAGGCTCAAGAAAAGACGGTCGAGCCGCTTGTGCCGGCGCTGACGAAATATTCTCGCAATATCGAGACCATCGCCCGCGAAAACGCTCGCCCGACCTTCGAACGAGCGATGCAGACAATGCGGGACCTCGCTCGCAGCATCTATGCCGATCCCGATGGTGCAGTAACAAAACTACGAGAAGCGATCGTGGAGAAAGGTCTCGACGAATGGGCTTTGCCGAGACTGATCACCGCGCAGCCCGAACGATTTGGAGAATTGCGTGGAAGATCCGGCATCTTTGGCGAGAACAGAGAGCGTCGGGAAGCGCGATCCTACACCAAGGCGTTCAGTATCCATGTTGGCTCAGCAGTTGAATCCTGGCAACGCCGGCTGGATGCTGAACGCCAATCCGAAACCTGGCTTCGCGACAAGCGTGATGTGATCGAGGTGCCGGGATTGAGTTCTCGTAGCGAGGAGATTCTGAATCAGCTTGATGCGCTCTCTCAGGCTGAGAAGCCAAGGTTCCTCGAACAGCTTTCCGGCACCTCTGAGGGGAGACTGGCGCTTGAAGAAGCGAAGAAGATCGTCCTCACGCTTGAGCAGCGGTTCGGTAGCGCCGACCTCCGAGATCTGAGAAATGACAGCCTGCGAATGGCACCGAAAGACTTGGCCAGGCTCGATCGCATCAAAGCTATCGCGGGCGTTGCTGAACGCGCACGAAACGTCGAACTGTCGCGTCCGCAGCCGTCGCGCCAACTCGAGTTAAAGCAGGATCGGGATAGAGGGATCGAGTGGGAGAGGTAGCTGAGTAGCCTGTAAACGTCACTTTACAGGTGCCACGGAGGCAACATGTCGTTCATGGCGGCTGTGTCGAGCAAATAGGGAACATACCAGCCTTTACCGCGATATCAACTGTTCGACCGACCCGGACCCACGCGGCCCGCGAAACTACGGACCGCCAGCGGCGTTGTCGTCCCGTGACGATCGATCGGGAGGCAGACGCCGGCGCCGCTCCTCGTACGACTGGAAGGATCCGCGACACCAATGGCTGACAATCTTTCGAAATACCGTGCCAAGCGCGATTTCAAGAAGACCAGCGAACCGAGCGGTGAAGCACAGGTCAAGCCGTCAAACCGGCGTCGGTTCGTGATCCAGAAGCACGACGCCACACGGCTCCATTATGACCTGAGGCTTGAACTCGACGGCGTGTTCAAGTCCTGGGCGGTAACCAAGGGGCCATCGCTCGATCCTAATGACAAGCGGCTCGCTGTCGAGGTCGAGGATCACCCGCTCGACTACGGCGACTTCGAAGGCACGATCCCCAAGGGCCAGTATGGCGGCGGCACGGTGATGTTGTGGGATCGCGGCTATTGGGAGCCAGAGGGTAGGAAATCACCCGAAGAGGCCTTGAAGAAGGGCGACTTCAAGTTCACGCTCCAGGGCAAGCGGCTGCATGGCAGTCTCGTCCTGGTGCGGATGCGCAACGATCGCGATGGCGGCAAGCGCACCAACTGGCTGCTGATCAAACATCATGACGATTATTCCGTCGAGGAGAACGGCGCGAAGATCCTGGAGGAGAACGCGACTTCCGTCGCCTCCGGCCGCAGCATGGAGCAGATCGCGGAAGGCAAGGGCCGCAAGCCACGACCGTTCATGATGGCGAATGCGGATGTAGAAGCCGATGCCGTCTGGGACAGCAAGCACGGTCTGGCGGCTGACGAGCGCAAGAAGAGATCGCGCAAGGATATCGCGACCTTTACGGCGGCTGACCTGCCGGACTTGATCGCGCCGCAGCTCTGCGAGACGCTTGCGCGGCCGCCGGCCGGCGACGACTGGCTGCATGAGATCAAGTTCGACGGTTATCGGATCCAGATGCGCGTCGCCCAGGGCAAGGTGACGCTGAAGACGCGCAAGGGTCTCGACTGGACCGCGAAATATCCAGAGATCGCCGATGCTGCATCCGAACTGCCAGATTGCATCATCGATGGCGAAATCTGCGCCCTCGACGACAATGGCGCACCCGATTTCGCCGCCCTCCAGGCCGCGCTCTCGGAAGGCAAGACCGGCAACCTTGTCTACTTCGCCTTCGACCTGCTCTTCGATGGCGGCGAGGACTTGCGGTCGATGCGCCTGGTCGAGCGGAAGAAGCGGCTCGAAGACTTCCTCGCTGCCGGAAGCGACGATCCGCGTATCCGCTACGTCGATCACTTCGAATCCGGCGGTGACGCGGTGCTGCGCTCCGCCTGCAAGCTGTCGCTCGAAGGCATCGTCTCCAAGCAGATGGATGCGCCCTACCAGTCGGGCCGCACCGATACCTGGGCAAAGTCGAGATGGGCCGAAGGTTCGATTTTCATCAAGGTGGAGGCTGCGCTCGCAAATCATCCAAAACCCGCTTCGTCACGGCAATCCGGGTACTGCCATTGGTCAGGAACGGGCAGTCTTCGTCTCCGCGTCCTCCCGAACGTGATATCCGCTAGCCGCTGATGTAAGCGGCCAGTTCTTCTGGTGTACCGATTGGGAACGCTTCTTTCAGATGGTTCATGAACGCTGAAACGCGGCTGCTTAACAGCCGGCGCGAGGGATAAAGCGCCCACAATGCGATGTCGGAACCGTCAACATCGCCCCAGTGGATCAGGCTGCCATCGGTCAGATGCCGACTGACAAGTGAGATTGGCAGGCGAGCGACACCAGCACCTGCACGCGCGGCATCGCACACCATGATAAGCGAAGACAAGGCGAGCCCCGGCATAATGTCGATTGTCTCTTCACCTCTTAGCGTCTTCATCTTCCAGCTTTGTGCACCCGCAGCTTCGCGTACAATGCCCGGGATTGGCACGCCGGCGGCCGGCCGGGTAACCTGTGGAGACGCAACGACGACCAGACGGTCGCGCAGGAACGGCTTTCCGATCAACGTTTCATCGGGATCAGGATTGACCCGGATCACCAGATCATAGCCTTCCTCAATCATGTCGACCGGGCGGTCTTCCGTTGTGATCTCCAGCCGGACCTCGGGATATTTGAGCGCAAATCCCGCAGCAATCTTGCCCATTGCGGTCTGCGACAGAAGAAGCGGTGCGCTGATCCGCAACCGGCCTCGAGGCGTCTCGCCGCCCGAGGCGATGTTTGCTGCTGTCTCGACGATTTCCGTCAGCAGCACAGTCGTGCGTTCATAAAGAGCGCGTCCCTCCTCAGTCAGTTTCAGATCGCGCCCGCCGCGTTCAAACAGACGCAAAGCCAGTGCCGCTTCCAGATCTTGAACACGCCGGGAGAGCGTGGCCTTGGGTCGGCCGGAGGCGCGCGCCGCTTTGCCGAAGCCGCCGTGGCGCGCGACGAGATTGAAATCGGACAGAGCGAGAAGATCCATATCGTTCCACCTGTGGGACGGTTCATCCAAATTGATGATCTATTGGGGCATGAATGGATCATTCATCTTCGGGTTGTCAAGCAAACATACCAACCCGGAGAAATGACAATGACCATTCTTGTAACCGGCGCCACCGGCAATATCGGCAACCAGGTCGTCCAGCATCTTGTCGCCCAGGGCGCAGACGTCAAAGCTCTGGTCCGCGATCGGTCGAAAGCCAATTTTCCCGCCGCCGTCGATTTGGTTCAGGGTGACTTTTTGAATGTCGACAGTCTTCGCAGCGCTTTCGATGGCGTATCGACCCTGTTCTTGTTGAACGCGGTCGTGGCCGACGAAGTCACCCAGGCACTGATTGCTTTGAATGTGGCTCGTGCTGCAGGCATCGAGCGCATAGTCTACCTCTCGGTCATTCACCCCGACGTCTACGTCAACGTGCCGCACTTTGCCGGCAAGTTCGCCGTTGAACGGATGATCGAGCAGATGGGCATGAAAGCGACGATCCTGCGTCCGGCCTACTTCATCCAGAACGAAATGATGATCAAGGACGCCATCACCGGCTACGGCGTCTACCCGATGCCCGTCGGCGACAAGGGCCTTGCCATGGTCGACGTGCGCGATATTGCCGAGGTGGCAGCACTTGAACTCATCCGCCGGGAAAACGCGGCAGCGCCGCTTCCCCTGAATCGGATCAACCTGGTGGGTCCCGAAACGCTGACCGGCACTGAGATCGCGGCCATCTGGTCGGACGCGCTTGGCCGGCCGACCGCCTATGCCGGCGACAACACGGACGCGTTTGAAAGCAACCTGAAGCAGTTCATGCCGCCCTGGATGGCCTTCGATATGCGCATGATGGGAGAGCGCTTCCTCACCGACGGTATGCTGCCGGAAAACGGGGACGTCGCCCGGCTTGAGGCCCTGCTCGGCCGCCCGCTGCGCACCTATCGCGACTTCGTATCGCAGATCGTCACCGCCGGCTGAACCGGTGTCCTCCTCAACCACCCGGAAAGAAGGAAAATTGCATCATGATCTATTCAACCGCCACCGTATCCGTCAATCCTGCAGGTGAAACGCCACTCACACGCGAGCAGGTGTGGAAGGGACTGGAGCTCAAGGCGCGCGATGCGCGTCTGTTCCTCCCACCGGGGCTTTGCACCCGATGCGATGTCACCGAGGAAAGCGCAACCCACTTTGTGCGCGAGGCAACCATTGCTGGCGCCGATCTTCGGGAAATCATCACGTTGGAACCGCAGCGGAAAGTGACCTTCTTCCAGGCAACAGGTCCACGTGAGGGCGCCATCGTCAACGAGCTGTTCGAGGATGAGGACGGCGAGCTTCAGCTTCGGTTCTACTGCTATATCGGGCTTCGTGGCAAACAGCCTGATGGCCCGGAAGAGCAGGCCGAGCAGGAACAGTTCGACAGTGACAGGGGCTACAAGGCCGCACTTGTGTCTACGCTTAAACGCACTCGCGAGCTGCTGGCGGCGAGCAAGCTCTAATCTCTCCGTCTCCCTTCCTGCGGGCGTCCTTCAACAAGGCGCCCCCTTTCCCAAAGGATTAAACGCGATGTCCACTTCCGAAAACCAACTGTCTCCGCTGCCGGAGATTGTCATCCTCGGCGCGACAGGACCGACGGGTCGTCACATCGTCGCGCAGGCTGTTTCCCGCGGCTATGATGTTACTGTTCTGGTTCGCTCGCCTGAAAAGGCAAAATACCTGAAAGGTGCAAACCTTGTCGTTGGCGATGCACGCGACGAGAATGCGCTGCGTAAGGCGCTGAGGGGTCGTGATGCCGTCATCAGCGCGCTTGGCACGCCGGCGAGCCCCTTCCGTGACGTCACGCTTTTGTCGACGGCCACAAGAGCGCTCGTCAAAGCCATGGAGGATGAACACATCGCCCGCCTTGTCGCCATCACCGGTGTCGGCGCAGGTGACAGCCGTGGACATGGCGGCGCGCTGTTCAATCATATCATCTTCCCGATTTTGCTGCGCAAGGTCTATGCCGACAAGAACCGTCAGGAAGACGTTATTCGCGCAAGCGGTCTCGACTGGACCATCGTCCGATCGACGATCCTCAGCAACAAGTCTGGGACAGGGGCCGTCCGTGCTATGACCGATCTCAAGGGCTTCCGCGGCGGCAGTATTGCGCGTGAGGATGTCGCGCGGTTCGTTCTCGATCAGTTGACTTCGGACGAATGGCGGCAGAAGTCGCCGCTCATTACCGCGTAACGGAAGCAACTTTGCAAACCTCTGGCTTTGCTCCAAGCAGAGCCAAGACTTTTATTGCATGTCCGGTGTTCAGGAAATGAAATTGCAAGCTGGGAGCGGACTGTGGAACCGCGGTGCGGCGTTGCGTTCAGGAATTTGGATCGATTTCCGCAGGCCCTTTGGTTTCACGCGCGCGTGAGGCGTTTTGCCGCCGACTATGATGTCCTGGATGACAAGATTGAAGTCTCGGAAGTGCTCGATCCGGCGGTCCAGCGAGCACGCGTCTCGCAGATGTGGTTGGTTCCGAAGTTCTCCAGGGGTCGGTCGTGACGGACTGGAGACTGAACCGGACTTCGCCAGGCGTGGATGCCGTCATAATAGGGCCCGCGTTGTCCCGCTTGACGAGTGTTCACGCCTGTTCCGGCGAGAGCAAGCCTCGAGCCGATGTTTGGGACAGTGGTGCAGGTGCGACCGCAGCGATTTCCGCGGCTGCTTTCATGTTCGTCATGGAGTGGCTCCCTTCAAGTTGCGAACTATGAATGCTTGCTCCGTAAATGCATCGCGAAACATTGATTTTTGTTGGACGGTTCCATCCACGAAGAACGACGATGGCGGTTGCCTTAAGGCCTGGCTTGAACCCCCTGCCGGCTCACGAACTCTCGGAACCAGCGCTGCGTGGGGTGTACGTCGTTGCGCCGGTGCCAGGACATATCGAACCTGACGGAACCCAGAGGGAGTGGGGGTTCGAATATGAGGAGGTGACTTGCCGCGTCGGACGCCTCGACGACGCCGCGCATCAAGGTCGCGACGAGATCCGAAGACGCGATCAGTTTGGGAGCCGCGTACATGTGGGGTAGGGTGAGCGCCAGCCGACGACTGAGCCCCTGTTTTGCCAGTGCTGCGTCCACAACTCCGAACCTGTCGCTCTCCAGCGAAACCAGCAGGTGGGACATCTGCAGGAAGGTGTCGAGCGTTAGTCCCTCCGAAGCAAGTGAATGATCCTTCCGGATGATGCAAACGAACGTCTCCTCGAACAGAGGTTCGCTCCGGATGCGGCCGGCCGGCGTATGAGGAACGCCAACCGTCAAGTCGATTTCACCCGAATCCAGAAGCGTGATCGCATCGTCGCGGTGCCCGAGATTGCGAACGTGCATGACCATCCCTGGAGCTTCACGCCTCAGAGCGGCCAGAAGCCTCGGGAGCAACACGAATGCCGCGTGCTCGGCCAGTCCGATCGAGATGGTCGCTGTCGATTGTAAGGGATCGAAAGTCTGGGCGAACTCAAGCGTCTTCTGGATTTGCGAAAGCGCGTATCCGATCGGCTCCGCCAGGTCGACCGCCCGCGGCGTCGGCTGCAGGCCGTCCGGGCCGCGAATGAAAAGTTCGTTCAGGAGGCTCCGCAGCCGCGACAGGGCGGCGCTCATGGCAGGTTGTGTCCTTCCGATGCGAACGCCGGCGCGGGTAACGCTCCGTTCCGCCATCAGGGCATCGAAGGCGACCAGAAGATTGAGATCAATGCCATGTAAATCCATAGCGTGGATGTTTAGCCATATCGCATATCGATTTCAATGATGAATGCACGACAGCTAAAAAACGGTGTCTCAGTTAACTGGAGCAACCCGATGAGCACCACCAACCACCCTGTCGTCAGCGGCATCTCCGAGCAGGACCTGCAGACGCTAATACGCTTCTACAACGCATTCGCTGGCCAGCCCGATGTATTAGACGAGTGCGTCACACCCGACTGGCAGGATATTCCGCTGGCCCCGGGCCAAGCGTCGGGACGCGAGGGCATGAAGCCACTGATCAAGGGCTTCGGCGCCGTGTTTGACGACCTGAAGGTCGAGGTCCTGGACGTCATCGGCGGCCCCGGGCGTGCGGCCGTCCGCGCCGTCATCACCGGCCGTCATGTCGCCGAATGGTTCGGCGTGCCGGCCACCGGGCGCGAGTTCTCCCTCGCCATCCACGAGTTCCACACACTCGAAAACGGCATGCTGACCAGGACCTACCACATGGAAGACTGGATGGGCTGGTTCGCGCAGGTCCGTGCGCAGCCGGGCGCACAGGCAGGAGAATGACGATGAAAAGCATCCTGTTGAACGCATATGGCGAGGCCCCATACCTTGCCGACGTGGCAATGCCGGAACCCGGCGCGACCGATGTGCTCGTCCGCGTGGCGGCGGCCTCACTCAATCCGCTGGATAACAAGCTGCAGGCAGGCTACCTCGACGGCGTCTTCCCACTGACCTTCCCCTCGAAGATGGGAACAGACCTTGCCGGCGTCGTTGAGAAAACCGGCTCGCTGATGTCCCGCTGGCGGGCCGGCGACCGCGTGGTCGCGCGTCTGCTTCCCACCGAGGGCGGCGCATTCGCCGAGTTCACTCTTGTTCCGGAAGACCAACTCGTTCTCATTCCGGAAAGTATCGACTTCGACCAGGCAGCCGGGATGCCGACGGCCGCGGCGACCGCATGGCAGGCTCTCTTCGAGACGGCAGGCCTGACGGCAGGTCAGACGGTTCTGATCCACGCTGGCGCAGGTGGCGTCGGCAGCTTCGCGATCCAGTTCGCCCATGCGGCCGGTGCGCGCGTTGTCGCCACCGCCTCAGGCGATGGCATGGAGATCGCCCGCCGCCTTGGTGCGGAGCAGGTCATCGACTACCGTTCGGAAGATTTTGCGTCAGTCGTTTCGGACGTTGACGTCGTGCTGGATACGATCGGCGGCGAGACACAGCAGAAGTCTTTCGGCATCCTGCGCCGCGGCGGCAAGCTGATGACCGTGGTCAGCCCTCCAGACGAGGCCCTGGCAAAAGCGCACGGCGTGGAGGCGGCATTCATTTTCCATTCCTCGGATGCGAAACGGCTGTCTGCCGTGATGAAGGAAGTCGTCTCGAAGAGGCTGTCGGTCCTGATCGACAGAAGCGTTTCGCTGGAGTCCTTCGACGAAGCCTTCGCCCGGCAGGCATCCGGAAGGGCCCACGGCAAGATCGTCGTTTGTGTCTGAGAAAAGGCCGGGCCGTTTCGCAATGATGCGGGATGACCCAGCCACCATTTTCGGACGGTGCAGCTTAACCTATGTCCAGCCTCGGACATAGGTTAGCGTTGCCACAACAATAGCGCGAGCGGTAGCTTTGCGCCTTGGGTCGCGGCCTCGTCGAAACCTGAGTTTATTAGGGTTCTATGAGACGGGCTTCCCATCGGCGGTCGCGTACGGTTGCTGCGACGAGGTCGAGCAAGAGCTGCCTGACGATCTCTAGGGCATAGGTGTTCTGCTGATCGACTTTTTCGCACAGGTAGAGTGTCCTGCTCAGTTCCGGCGCGACGATCCGGCGAAAGTGAAGTGCCCCGCTTTCGATGTGTTCCTTCATGAACAGTTTTGTGCCGATGACGCAGCCTAGGCCGGCCAGAAGTGAGTCGGCGATGGCATAAACCGAGTTCATCTGCAGCTTGGCGCGGCTTTCCAGCTTCTTGAGAAGATTGACGTCGTCCATCAAGGCGCGCGCCGAAACTCCCTGGCGCAACAGGATGACCGGCAGTTCCAATAGATCGTCGAAGTGGAGAGGCTCGTCCGTGTCGCCGATAATGTCCCGTTTGCCGACACAGATCATCTGCTCCTCAAGGACCGGGACGACCTTCAAGGCGGGACTCGTCGGTGGATTGTAGACAAGAGCGAGGTCGACTTCGGAGTTCATAAGGTGCAGCAGCGTCGAGCCTGAAAGGCTCTCGGTCAGGGAAAGCCTGAGCTTGGGATAGGTCGAAAGGACGAACTGGTTCAGTTCTGTCGCGATGGCTTTGACGACCGAATAGGCCATGCCGACCGACACGTCGCCGGAAATATCCGTGCCGGAGGACCGGATATCCCGTTCCGCTGCTTCAATGGCGCGGAGAATGGATTTGGCATGCTGGTACAGGCGCTCACCTGCGGCTGTCGGCTCCATTCCGCGGGGGCGCCTGTTGAAAAGAACGACGTCGAGACTGGCCTCCATGTTGGCCAGGTGGTGGCTGAGCGCGGAGGTGGCGACGCGGCACTCCTGCGAGGCCGCGGAAAGCGAGCGCTGCTCGTAGACGGTGACGAAGTAGCGAAGCTGGCGGCTGTCCATCTGCCTTCTGTTTTTTAGAAAGAAACGTTAGAAACATTATAATTTTACTGATCCTGTGGCAAGGCTATTGTCCTGCATGGTGAGGAGAATAGCATGACGATGGGCATAGATTTCAGGCCGCTCGAAGGCATTCGCGTCGTCGAGATGAGCCACATGATCATGGGACCTTCCTGTGGCATGTTCCTAGGATTTCTCGGTGCTGAAGTGATCAAGGTCGAGCCGCCGGAGGGTGACAAGACCCGGGACCTCGGCGGCATGGGCCGGCCGATGTTTCCGCTCTTCAACCGCGGCAAGAAATCGGTGCAACTGGACCTCAAGACCGAAGCCGGGCGGTTGGCGCTCCACAAGCTTCTCGGCACCGCCGATGTCTTCGTCGAGAATTTTCGCGATCAGTCGCTTGCTCGTATGGGGGCAGACCTCGACAGGCTACGTGAAGACTATCCAGCCCTTATCCTCGCCTCGCACAAAGGCTTCCTGCAGGGGCCTTATCAAGATCGCACGGCGCTGGATGAGGTCGTGCAAATGATGACGGGACTGGCCTATATGACCGGCCCGACTGGCCGGCCGCTGCGCGTCGGATCCTCGGCCAACGACATCATGGGCGGTCTCTTTGGCGCATTCTCCGTGCTTGCTGCACTCTTGGAGCGCGAGCGAACAGGCCATGGACGCAATCTGCGCATAGGTCTTTTCGAAAACTGTCTGCTTCTCGTCGCCCAGCACATGGTGCAGTTCGAACTCGAGGGAAAGAATCCGCCGCCCATGCCGGAACGGGAGTTTTCCTGGCCGGTCTACGACATTTTCCCGACTGCCGATGGCCTCCAGATCTTTGTCGGGGCCGTGACGGAGGGGCAATGGACTGCACTGTGCAAGCTTTTAGGCCTTGACGATCTTCTCGACGATCCGCGGCTGCAGACGCGCATGGACCAGATCGACGCTCGCGACTGGACGTTACCGATCATCGCGCAGGCAGTGCTTGCACGGGACTCGGTCGGTCTACTTTCGGCCTTCGAGAAACTCGGCATTCCCTATTCTCCGATTTCCCGGCCCTGCGACATGTACGAGGATCCGCATGTGATGAGGCCGGGCGGCCTCGCCATCTCGCACCTGCCGGACGGAAAGACCTTTCGGGCGCCCTCGCTTCCGTTCGAGGTCGATGGCACCATGCTGTCCGGCGGCGGGGACCTGCCATCGATCGGCCAGCATACCGAGGAGGTTCTGTCCGCGCTCGGCCTCGGGGAAGCGGAAATCCGGACGGCGAAGGGCGCCCGAGCGGCGAGGGCGGCATGAATAGAATTGACGCCATCTATCCTTCGGACCGCGTCAGCCTGCGCGAGGTGGGGCTGCGTGATGGACTTCAACTGGTGAAGACTTTCCCTTCGACCGCCGCGAAGGTCGAGTGGTTGACGCGCGAACGGGCCGCGGGGGTGCGCCACTTCGAGCTTGGGTCTTTTCTTCCGGCCACGCGCATGCCTCAATTTGCTGACCTTCGCGAGCTGCTTGAAGTTGCGGCAGCGCTGCCTGAAACACATACCGCTGCCCTTGCCCTCAACGAGCGCGGCGTGGTCGACGCCTTGCAGACGAGTGTGGACGAAATCGTCTGCGTGGTTTCGGCGACGGAGGAGCATAGCCAGGCAAACATGCGCCGCTCGCGCCGCGAGGCTGTCGATCTGGTGCGCTCCGCAGTCAGGCAGCGGGACGCATCCGGAAAAACCCCGCTCGTAAATGCGGGGATCGCCATGGCCTTCGGGTGCTCGATCGCCGGGCAGGTCGATCCCGACGCGGTCATTGGCCTGGTCGAGGATTGTCTGGAGGCCGGTGCGGACATCGTCGGCATCGCAGACACCGTGGGCTTTGCCGGTCCGAAGCAAGTCGAGCGAATGACCGAGCGCATGACGGCTCTTTGCGGCATGCGCCCCTATATCGTTCATCTGCACGACACGCGGGGCATGGGAATTGCCAACGCGGCCGCAGCGCTCGGTGCCGGTGCCCGCGTTCTCGACGGCTCGCTCGGCGGACTCGGTGGCTGCCCCTTCGCACCTGGTGCTACCGGAAACGTCGTCTTCGAGGATCTGGTCTTCCTCTGCGAAACCATGGGCTTTGCGACCGGAATAGACATCGAGGCCCTATCCGACATCCGCGCTATCCCGGAATCGGAGATGCCGCAAGAACAGCTTTTTGGCGCGATTGCCCGCGCGGGCGTGCCACCAAACTTGAACTGGCGCATCTGAGAGGTTGGAGGACCTCGACGATCGCCGCAATCATAACGGGAGGAAATACCATGACATATCTGACGAAAACTGCCGCGGCGGCGCTCGCGCTTTCGGCGTCCTGGGCGTCGTTCGGTCACGCCGCGGAAGCCATGCGCTGCAGCCACCAGCTTCCACCGGCTCATCATATCGCCAAGGTCATCGACCGATGGGCAGCCGAAGTCGAAACGCAGTCCAAGGGCGAAATCGACGTACAGGTCTTCGGCGCCGACAGCCTGATCAAGGCGAACGACAACATCCTTGCGGTTGCCAAGGGCCAAGTGGAATGCGCCTTCTCGCTCAATTTTCAGTGGGGCAAGACCCTGCCGCTGATGAATGTGACGGTTGGGCCATATACGATGTCGTCGATCGAAACCTGGAAGAAGTGGCCGACGTCGGAAGCCGCAGCCTTCCTGGAGGATCGCCTTGCCAAAAAGGGCGTGAAGAACATCGTTTGGATGTTCCAGACGAATGTCAGCGTATTCACCTCTAAGGGTAAGCCGCTGCTTGCGCCGGCGGATTTCCAGGGCCTGAAGATGCGCGGGCTCGGGCCGGCCTTCGACCGCGGCTTGTCCGCAATGGGCGCCACGACGGTTTCCATGCCGGGAAGCGAGGTATATCAGGCTCTCGCTACGGGCGTCATAGACGCTGCGATAACCGATGTCGCAGCCGCCTATTCACGCAAGTATTACGAGGTGCAAGACCACATGACGGTGGTGCCGGTTCTGGCGGCCTACCTGCACGGCTATGTTAATCCGGGGTGGTACGAGGGACTGTCCGACACGTCGAAAACCGCGCTGAAGACGGCCGGCGAAAAAGCGGCGCTCTGGGCCATCGAGGCTTCGGAACAAGCATCCGCGAGCGCGCCCGACGAGTTGAAGGCAAAGGGCGTGAATGTCCATATCGCGACCGGCGCCGAAAACGAGGCGTTCCGGCAGGCGATGCAACCGGCTTTCGAGGAGGGGTTTGCGGAGGAAACCGGCGAGGACGGCAAGGCGCTTCTCGAACTCATTGCGAAAATTAAATAGGCGGGCGGGCCTGATGTTGAAATCGAACCATTTGGAGGGGGCGGCGCATATGGCAACCCCACCATGGATGCGCATCGTCGGCGTCGTGCTCGGTGCCTTCAACGTGGTCGGCGCCGCGCTTATCGTTCTGGTGCTGGCTGCAACGGCGCTGAGCGTGTTTCAGCGCTACATCCTTGGAAAGTCCATGGCCGGCGTGGACGAGGCGACCGGCTTCCTGGTCGTGGCCATCGTCATGGCAGGGGCGGGTTCCGCGTTGAGAAGCGGCGATCACATCCGGATTGACATTCTCATCGATGCGGTAGGATCGCAAATGCGCCGCTGGTTCGATGTGCTTGCCTATGCCTGTGTTCTGATCTTCTCTCTCCTTCTGACCTACACGGCCTGGCACAGTGTGACCTTTTCTTACGCTTTCGAGGTCTATTCGTCCGGTTATCTGGAACTTCCTATATGGATCCCTCAGTCAGCCATGGTTATAGGCGGCGCGCTGCTCACCCTTGCGGCGGTCGAGCGCCTTGTCGTGACGCTTACGAGGACCGGCCCGTGACGATATTCTTCATCCTTGTTTTTCTTGTGATCCTGCTTCTTCTCGGCTTGCCACTCTTCGCAGCACTCGGGCTTGCTTCCATCACTGTCCTGATGATTTTCGAGGGCAGCATCAACAGCATGGCGGACACGATCTTCGCCAGCCTCAACAACCCGCTGCTGGCGACGATCCCGATGTTTGCCTTCATGGCGCATGTGATGATCAAGGCGAAGGTCGTCGATGATCTTTACGACATGTGCAACAAGCTCGTTGGCCACATCAAGGGCGGCCTCGGCTTTGCGACCATGTTGGCCTGCACGATATTCTCGACGATCTCGGGTTCGTCGGTCGCGACCGCGCTGACGATCGGCTCGACGGCCATTCCGCAGATGCAGCGCTTCGGCTACCGCAAGCGCGATACTTACGGCATCATCGCGGCTGGGGGAACGCTCGGCATCCTCATCCCGCCGTCCGGGCCGATGATCCTCTATGCCATCGTCTCGGACGTCTCGATCGGTGCATTGTTCCTGGCAGGGCTGCTGCCAGGGCTGGTGATGGCAGCAGCCTTCGCTTTCTATTCCTGGTTCCAAGCCAATCGCCATGCCGAAACGACAAGCCAGGAGCAAGCAAATATTCTGGAAGTGTTCGCAACCCTGCGCAAGGCGTCCTGGGCCGTGATGATGCCGCCAGTCATTCTGGGCGGCATTTATTTGGGAGTCTTTACCGCTGCGGAAGCTGCCGCTATCGGCGGCGTTTATGCGCTCTTCGTCGCGCTGTTCGTCTATCGCAATGTCGGACTGCGCGATCTGGCGGACTGCGTGTTTCAGACGATGCGGACAAGCGCGATGCTCTTCATGATCATCGCCGGAGCCGGAATGTTCGGACACGCCGTAACGATCATTCGTCTTCCAGCGGAGATTATGGAGGCAGTGACGGCGCTCGGCTTGTCCCAGGCTGCATTCCTGCTCGTCGTGATGGCGGCAATCTTCGTCCTCGGCATGTTTCTGGAGACGATCGCGATCATTCTCATCACGACGCCAATCATCCTGCCCGCACTTATTGCACTCGACGTAAATCTCGTCTGGTACGGTGTGATGCTGATGGTCAACCTCGAGATGGCGCTGATCACGCCGCCAGTGGGGATGAACCTCTTCGTAATAAGGGGGATTACGGGCGCTCCGCTTTTTGAAATCATGCTCGGCGCTCTCCCCTACGTCGCGCTCCTGATCGCCGGGTTGTTCGTCATGTGGCTGTTCCCGTCGCTTTCACTTTGGCTACCATACGCAGCCGGTTTCGGTCTTTAAAGCGGTCGAGAGGTTGAGAAAGCAGCGTCAATCCGTCCACACCGCCCAGAATCTAGCGGGCCGCAGGTTCATATCCATTCAAGACCTCGTACCTTCCTCATCGGGTCTGAGACATTGTAATTCGATCCGGATTGGCTGATCGCCAAGGTCATACAGTATGGTTTCATCCGCATGTGGCAGCTGGTTTAGTTGCGCCACGAGAGCGAGAGTGGTCGAACGGCGCGTCAGCATCAAGCAGGTCGAGCCGCCGCTGCGTGTTGCGTGCCAGACGCCCGGGTTCATGCATACGCCCTGTCCGGGTTCTATAAGGAAAGCTTTGGCGGTTGAACGGTCGGGAAGCCCATCGGGTCCCGATAAGGCAACAACCTGCGTGATGGAGCCGATCAACGGTGCGACAGCCTGCTCGGTCAGCAAGTGATTTTCAAAGACCCCAATCGATAGATCGGGGTTCCAATAGTTTACCCAAAGGATCTCGACTTCACCGCCCGGGCCTGCATCAAACAGGTGCTCCTGCCAGAAATCGGTCGCGGCGTTCGAGAAGGCTGCCGGATCGGGAGCTTTCGGATAAGGCTTGCCGAGCATCGTTCCGAATGGCTCGAAGTCGGTTTCAGAAAGCAGCCGAATGGCGAGAGCCATAGATCGATTGTCTTCCATTGATTTTACCCTTCAGCGACTGGATCGCGCAATTTTCATATCGAAAGATCGGCATTCACGAGGTCTGTCACCAGCATGTGCCCCGGAGCATGGGTGATCGAAAAGGCCGGCCGGGCAGTTGCGATCGCCGCTTGCGGGGTTACGCCGCAGGCCCAGAAGACCGGCACTTCGCCCGGCTCGATCCGCACGGCATCGCCGTAATCCGGGTTGGCAATATCCGCGATGCCGATCTCCGTCGGATCACCGATATGCACGGGGGCGCCGTGGACGGACGGGAAGCGGCCGGTGATCTGAATCGCCTTGATCGCATCTTGAGGCTTCATCGGGCGCATCGATACGACAAGCGGTCCGGAAAAGACGCCGGCAGGCACGGTCTCGATCGACGTCCGATACATCGGCACGTTGGTGTCGTCCTCGATATGACGGACCGGCACGTTTAAGGCGAGAAGCGCCTCCTCGAAGGAAAACGAGCAGCCGATCGCAAATGTCACGAGATCCTCGCGCCAGATGTCGCTGATGTCGTGTGGCTCGGCGATAAGCTTGCCGTTCTCCCAGACGCGGTAACGCGGCACGTCGCTGCGGATATCGAGATCGTGGCCTAGCGCCTCGATCATCGGCACGCCGGCATCCGACACGCCGACCAGCGGGCAGGGTTTGGGGTTTCTCTGACAGAACAGCAGGAAATCATAGGCGAGATCGCGCGGCAGGATCGCCAGATTTGCCTGGACGAAACCGGGCGCCAGATTGGTGGTCGGTCCGGATAACGTGCCGGAACGAGCCTCGAGCCGGGCGAGATGGGCAGCGGAACCTGCAGCGAATGTCATGTCATGCAGTCCTTGCGTTCAATGCCTGTTCGATGGCGAGGCCGACCGACAGGACTTTTGCATCCGTCATCGCACCGCCGGCAATCATCAGGCCGACAGGAGCCGATCCGGCAGTATGGCAGGGCACCGAAAGCCCACAGCCGTCGAGGAAATTGATCATCGTCGGATTGCGCAGCATCAGCCCGTTGGTGGCAAAGAAAGTCGCGTCATCGGCTTGGAGCGGCGCGACCGCGGGTGCTACTGTCGGCACTGTCGGCAAGATGACGGCATCGAAGGCTGCGAACTTTTCATTGACGCCCCGTTGCCAGGCGGTGCGTGCCTTGAGCACATCGAGATAATCCGCTGCACTGATGTCGCGTCCACGCAGGATGCGGCCACGGACACGCTGGTCATAGGTGTCGCCGCGATTTTCGAGCAGGGTACGATGCCAGTGCCAGGCTTCGGCAGCGATCAGTCCGCCCTTGGCGTTGATGGTGGCGAGCTGCGCGAATTCCGGCACGTCGATCTCGACGATCTGCGCTCCCGCCTTCGACAGGAGGCTGAGCGTCGCCGCAAAGGAGGTGGCAACATGCTTGTCAATGCCGTCGAGGACGATGGTCTGGGGCACGGCAAGCCTCAGGCCGGCAAGAGGGAGCTGCCCGATGCTGCGCTCAGTCTCACCGGAGATGATGGCGTCGATCAGGGCACAGCAGGCGACGCTTGCGGCAATCGGACCGATCGAATCAAGCGACGTAGACAGCGGCAGGACGGCGTCGCGGCTGACGCGGCGGGCGGTCGGTTTGAAACCGGTGAGGCCGCAGAGTGCTGCCGGAATACGGATCGAGCCGCCGGTATCGGTACCGATTGCGGCAACCGCCATGCCATCGGTAACAGAGACCGCAGCGCCGGAGGACGAGCCGCCGGGGATGCGACCGGTCGCCCGGTCGTAAGCGTTGAGCGGTGTGCCGTAATGCGGGTTGAGACCGAGGCCGGAAAAGGCGAACTCGCTCATATTGGTCGTGCCGGTAATGACCGCGCCGGCACGGGCAAGCGCCTGCACCACCGGCGCATCGGCGGTGGCTGGTGCCGCAGTCCTGTTGGCGACGCTGCCGGCAGTCGTGACTTCGCCCGCAAGATCGAAGAGATCCTTGACGGAGATCGCGACACCTTCAAGCGGCGATCGCACCTGGCCAACAGCACGCATCAGGTCGGAGGCATCGGCCATCGCGCGGGCGCGGGCATCGTTGCGGCGGATGAAGGTCCTTGCACCCTCGCCGGCCGGATCATCTATCGCCGCGATTGCGGCATCGACAAGCTTCCGGCTGGTGGCCTGCCCTGAGGCAAGCGATGCGGATACTTCGGCAAGCGTCGGGTAGCGGGTCATATTACTGGACCTCGGGCAGGGTTTCGATCGTGTAGCTGTGGCGAATGCTACGTTTCATGACCGGATCGAACAGTTCCATCGTGAAGCGAGCGGATGGACGAATGCCACCGATGGCGCCGACCGTTCCGCAGATCATGCCGGTCTTTTCCGGCAGCGCGGCATCGCCGCCTGTGAGGCCGAGTATCAGATCCTGCGGTGTACGCAGGCTCGACAGCGGACCTTCCTGATAGAGCGTCTCGGCGCCGTTCTCATCGATCCAGGAACGGATGATCAGTTGATCCCAGTGATCGGCAACCTCGGAAAATGGCCATGCGGTGCCGGCGATCGGTTTGGCGCAGATCTGCTTCGACAGGGCAACGCTATGGGATTCCAGCTTGCGGTCGGTATGGTCGGATGCGAGCGAGACATAGAGATCCGCGCCGGAACGGAAGATGAAGGTCTCGACCTCGCCGGAGCTTTCCGTGCCGACCGCCTGGATGACGTCCGCCTGGACGGCGCTATTGTTGGAGACGCGGTAGTAGAGCGGCACGGTGCTCGGGCGCGGCACGCCGATCGCGGCCAGTTCCGCGATATGATGGTCGATTGCGGCCCGGTCACGGCCGGCCCAACCGGCGACGACAAGCTGGTGGATCTCGATGTCGAGCTGGGAGTGGGATGATGTGGTTTCGAGCGTGAAATGCAGTTTCATGGGATGTATTCCGGATTTCAGTTCAGTCGAATGGGATCAGTTGGCGAGGCTTGGCAGATAGAGCGCGATCGAGGGGAAGATTGAGAGTAACACGATCAACAGCGCCATGGCGCCGACGAAGGGGAGCGAGCCGGTGATGACGGGCGTCATCGAGCCACTCTTGCGCAGACTGTGGACCACGAAGAGGTTCAGGCCCACCGGCGGTGTGATGAGGGCGGCTTCCACCAGAACGATGATCAGGATGCCGGTCCAGATTGGATCGAAGCCGAGCGCCAGCATGATCGGGGCGACGATCGGGATCGTCGTGATCATCATCGACAGCGATTCCATGAAGCAGCCGAGGATCAGGTAAAAGACGACAACGACCAGGATCATCGCGACCGGCGACAGGCCAAGGCCGGAAATCGAGCTGGTGATGACGTCGGTTATGCCGGTGGCTGACATGACGAAGTTGAGGAAGCCTGACGCGATGATGATCAAAAGGATCATCGCCGAGGACTTCATCGTGCCTTCGATCGATTCCGCCAGCATGGCGAAGGAAAGGCGGCCAAAGCAGGCGGCAAGGATCATTGCGCCCGTGACGCCGAGGGCCGCCGCCTCCGTCGGGGTCGCAAGGCCCGCATAGATGGAGCCGACGACGAGCAGGAAGATGCCGAGCGGTGGTGCAAGATGGACCAGGCTCGATAACCGCTTTCTCCATGTGCTGTTGACCCGCGTGCCACCCCAGGCAGGGAAGATCCCGCAGCCGCCGATGATGGTCAGCATGAACAGTGCCGTTAGCAGCAGGCCCGGAATGATGCCGGCCAGATAGAGTTTCGGTACCGACGTATTGGTCAGGACGCCGTAAAGAACCATGTTGATCGATGGCGGGATGAGAATGCCGAGCGTGCCGCCTGCTGCAAGGCTGCCGAGAAAGAGCGGCTCGTTATAGCCGTGTTTCTTGATCTGCGGGATGGCAACAGTGCCGACGGTCGCGGCGGTCGCCACGCTGGAGCCGGAGGTTGCGGCAAACAGGGCGGATGCACCGATATTGGCATGCATCAGGCCGCCCGGCAGCCAGGAGAGCCAGAGGCTCATGGCGCTGTACATGCGTTCGGCAAAGCCGGCGCGCAACAGGATTTCGCCGAGCAGGATGAACAGCGGGATGGCGACCATCAGAAATTCGTTATTGGTGCTCCAGGCCAGTTCGCCTATGGCGCGCGTCAATGGCAGCATCGAGAAACTCGGGTCGAGAACCAGACCGAGCACGCCGAGTGCGGCGCCGACAGGGATGGAAAGGCCGATCAGGACGAGGAGAAGGACGAGCGTGGTGGCAATCATTTGCGTTCTCCCTCGATCAGTCGCTCGCCGGTTGCGGCTTCTTCCTCTGCTTCTTCCTGGGTGGAGCGCACGCCGGTAATCGCCTTGACCGTCTCGATATCGCCGGTGACGAGAGCAACGGAGGCACGCACGAGCATCAGTGCGAGGATCAGGCACATGAAGACGAGGCCTGCGAACCAAAGACCCTGCGGAATGGCAAGCGGGGTGCCGAGCGGCGTGTTGGCCTGGGAATTATTGCTAATAGACTCAGCCACGACGCCGTAGCCGTAGTAGGTGACGAAGCCGATGAAGATGCCGAGGCAGACGAGCGACAGCCAGTCCAATACCGCGGAGACCCTGACCGGCAGATATTGGTAGATGACGTCGACGCGTACATTGGCGCGCTGCAGCGTCGCATAGGCAAGCGACCAAGTCGTGCTGATGGCGAAAGCATAGCCCGACAGTTCATCGGAGCCGCCGACAGTCCAGCCGATGAACTTGCGAAGCAGCACGTCGACGGTGATCAGCAAGACGCTGCCAATCGTCAGGGCGCCGCTGGCAAGCACTGCCCAGCGGGCAGCTTTCTCGGCATAGCCGTAAAGGCATGTGAAGAAGGGGAGGGATCCTGTCATGATTGTCGGTCCGGCTCGAAGAGAGAGTGGCATGGCCGCGCATCCGCAGCAGCCATGCCCTGTAACGGGTGAGGCTTATTTCGCGACGGTCAGGCCGAGCGTCTGGCCGATCGTGTCGTTGAAGCCCTTGACGCAATCGGCCGAGCAACGGGCGGCCCAGGTCGGCAGGATCTTGTCCTTCAGGGTCGCATTGAGCAGCGCCTTGTCGTCTTCGGTCGGCACGACGAGCGTCATCTTGCCCTTTACGGCTTGCGTGCAGGCAGCAGCACCGGTGTTGCAGTCGTAGCCTTCCTGGGTCTGGGTGTCGGCTGCCTTCCAGATGTCATCGACCATCGTGTTGATGTTTTCCTGGAGGAAAGCCTGGATCTTCGGGTCTAGCTTGTCCCAGACGGCCTGGTTGACCGCGTGGATCTGCTGGTTCCAGTTGATCGGCAGGGCCAGGAGATGGGTCGATACTTCATACCACTTGGCGGAATAGCCCGACAGCGAGCCGGTGATGGCGCAATCGACGACCTTGTTTTGCAGTGCCGGAACGACTTCGCCGAAGGCCATCGTCACGCTGGTACCGCCGAAGGCTTCGACGAATTCAGCCTGAGTGCGGCCCGAGGTGCGGACCTTCTTGCCCTTGAGGTCGACGAGACCCTTGATGTCTGCGTTGCAGAAGATCACCTGGGCCGGATAGGTCGAGATGCCGAGCAGCTTGACCTTCGAACCTTCGCCATAGAACTTTTCATAAACCGGCTGGAAGGCTTCCGTCACCTTGCGGGCGGTGGCGACATCGGGGGCGAGGCCGGGAAGGTCGATCGCCTCGTTGATCGGGTTGTCGCTGGCAAAATAGGAGAGCGTTGCCGTACCGAATGGAACGACGCCCTGCGACATCAGCCGCATCAGTTCCGGCCCCTTGAGGCCCATTTCGTTAAAGCCCTTGATCGTGGCCGTAACCCGGCCGCCGGATTTTTCCGGAATGGTCTTGGTCCAGAAGGGCTGTTCGAACTGCTGGTAGGCGGTGAGGTTGCTGAGGCCGCCGACGATCTGCAACTGCGTCTTGGGCAGTTCCTGGGCAGCGGCCGCGCCGGCGACGAGGAATGCGGTGGCGAAGGAGATTAGCTTCATGTCGTTCCCTTTTCTCTTTTGGTTCGATCCGTCAGAACACGAGAAAAGGCGAGCTTTAGTTCGAGACGAGGAAATGCGACGAGACGACGTCCCGATTGCCTCTGACCCGGCGCGATGTCAGCCTGTTCCCATGCGTGCGATTTATATCGCTTTTGTTTTCAGGGATTAAATGTCGGTGCAGACGGCTTGTCCAATCGTATGTTTGGAAGTAGGATATAAATATTATTTATACCTCTTCGCTGGCCAGATCGGTGATGAGCACATTGCCTGCGCTGTTGCGGGCGACCTGTTGGGCCATATGCGTGATGACCCGGGCGGCATGGCTGTCCGGCCCGTCTATCCAGCTTGCCGTAAAGTGAAGATCGTTGAGAGGATCTGCATCGACGTTCAGTATCTCCAGCTCGCCGCGCGCGATCTCGGCGCCGAGAAATACGGGCGTGATGACGGCCGTACCGATGCCGTCCAAGGCCATCCTGGCGATCATCGACAGGGATGCGCTGCCATACATGCGCGGTGTGGGAAAGCGGTAGCGCTGCAGGATGTCGCGCACCTGGCGATAGGGCGTACTGTTGGAACCGTAGGTGATGACCGGCAGGGCGCAGATCGTCTCCACCGAAACGCTCTTTTCTGAAGAGTAAAGACCCGGCTTTGCAATCCACGCCAGCGGATAAGTGCAAAGCGGCCGGTTGGCGACACGCGGTTCCAGAACCGGTCCCATCAGGAACGCAAGATCGATCCGCCGGCTCATCAGGTGAGACTGCAGCATTTCACTGGTATCGACTTCGATCTCCAGTGTCAGGTCGGGATAGGCCATGTGGATCCCGGCTATCAGCTTTGGCAACCATGTCTGGACAATCGTCTCGGCCACGCCGAGATTGAGCCGGCCACTCATGGTCGTGCTATCCCGCGCCGCCTCGATCAGCCCGTTGCGGGCCTGGATGAGTTGTTCAGCATGAGCAAGGAGTTCTTGTCCCTTGGCGGTCAACCGAACGCCTCGTGCCGCTCGATCGAACAGTTTTACGCCGAGCGCAAGCTCGAGCGCGGCAATGCGCTGGGAGACGGCCGGTTGGGTTGTCCCGAGTTTTTCCGCTGCGGCGCGCAAACTGCCCAGTGCGGCAGCCCAGAAAAAGGTCTCAATGTTGCGGAGATCGATCATCGTCGCAGCTAACCCCAAAGCATGTCTTTCGTCTATCGATCGTTGGACGAACAGGGAATTAAGAGTTTCGCCCGTCGATTTTTCAAGGATGATTGATCCTAAGTTATTGAATCTCAAACCTCTACGCTAAAATAAAATAGCTGGTGGAAGGTTCGAAACTCATCAAGGCGGAGGCTACGGCGGCTTTGCGCAATCAGTGGACATCCTGCCGTGGATCGCGGTTCTAGATAATTCTTTCAGATCAGCGAAAAGCTCTGGGGCAGCGGCCCGCCGCCCTCCTTCAGAACCTTCAGGCAAGAAAGTGTAATGTCTAACGCCCCGCTCAAGACCTCGAACTTGCAATGAGGGATGTGTTCGCATGCCCGCTCACTCGAACAATTGCGACACCGACACTTGTCGGATGCGCCGTTCGTCCGACGTGAAGCTTAGAAGCATCCGCTTGTCTCCAGCACCCAGCGATCGTTTTCAAACTACCGCGGCTGCTCCATTCCGGCTCTCCGGACTTTGCTCGCGCCTGCTCCCGGGTAACGGTCATATCGAGATCGAAAGGTGTTCCATCGATCGGCCTTCCTGCTTCCTCCGGAAGAGCGAAGAACGCACGCAGAACCAACTCCCCTTCCGCAAAGCGCGTCCCGTTCGGCAACTCGCTTCCGAGAGTAAAGACCAGTTCAATCTGTTGACCGGGGACCTCGACGTTTGTTTCCTTCTCGCCGCGTGGCGGCCGCTTGAGCGGGAGCGTCGCACCCAGCGACTTCAAGTAGTCTACGACCGCTGCGTCGATTTCCGACTTTCCCAGCAATGCTAGCGCGCCGTTGTAGATTGCCATGCAACAACTCCAATGCTTACTTGCGACGATTGGCATGAGTATCGGTACAGGGACACCGCGAAGACCCTGTCAATAATGAGCAACGACGATTGGGACAAGTGGCTCAAGAAGATGATCCGGAACAATTGAGAAGGCAGGAGAAAACATGAATGTAGATCGACTGTCTACCCAAACTGAATTGCACGGTAAACCGGCCGATCCGTTCATCCAGGACGGCGGACATTCATTATCGATCAGCTTGATTAAGCGAAATCGATTTCCTTGTAATCATACAGCTTCCTATCTGCGACTATCAGTGACATCCTCCTGATTGACCGGAATGCGCCCAAAAGCTGACACGCGTCCTAAGCGGTCGCCGCAGCGAAGATCGATCCTCTCGCAACAACGATTGTTTAGCTGCAAACTTGCTCTACCTGCATATTTGGCTGAACCCGTAGTAAAGCTCGACATAGAATTGGAGATGAAGAGAGCCGGATTTGCCATCTCTTTGGGTTACACGCTGCGCTGAAGGATTGGGCTTGCTTCAGCGCCAGCAATAATAGTCAGGCCGGCAAATCCATCGCTCGTGCCGACGGGCTCGATGATGCTGCCGCCATCTGCGCTAAACCGCGTGTCAGTTTCACGATTGATCGATTACGAACCCGGCGGTTCTACAAGGGTTGCAGCAAAGCCTCTTGCCCGTTCAGAGAAGTCAAGTTCCAGCTCCGATTGTGGATTGAGGCGTGTTACATAGTCCTCGATACCCGTGAGTGCGCGTTCCCTAAGATGCGGATCAGTTTGGCTTGCATGATCTACCAAAGCCCAGATCACGGTGTTGAGCGCAAGCCGGTACGCGCCCTCGGCCGTGCCAAACTTGTCCGACTGTTCATCTATCGGCATGTGATCTTTCCTCGTCAGTTATATGGCAATTGGGTGGTGCGAGCGTTTCAGCAAAACTGTGCTCGGTGTTGCGTTTGAAATTGCTCTAGTATTCTCCACGCTTCCGTCTGATCTCGCGGAGCATCCTCAGGTTTTCCCTGGCCTGCTGCGAACTGATCAGTGCTCTTTCCTGGTTCATCAGCTGTTCGCGATCGCGCTGGAACTGTTGCTGATTCATACACCCGGCATAGTGTCGCGAACCGTAGCAGGCTCCGCTGTCTTCGTAGTGTTGATCTTGAGCGGATGCATCCAGCAAGTGCGAGCGCGATGAGGCTACCTCCGCAGATCGTCGTCGTGGCTTTGAGCATAGGCTTGTAGGATCTCGTCATTTTTCATTCTCCTTTTGATCGCTCATTTCACAGGTTTGATCTTCAATCCCGTCCAGTAGGCGGCGAATGAATAGAGGTCGGCGTTCTGCGCGACAGCCTTGTCGACCGGCAGGCCGCTCCCATGGCCCGCGCGGGATTCGATGCGCACCAGCCGCGGCTTGGGCCCGAGGTCGGCCGCCTGCAGGGCCGCAATGTATTAGAAGGTGTGAGCGGGAACGACGCGGTCGTCGGCGTCGACTGTGGTTGCCAGGATCGCGGGAAAGTCCTCGCCATCCCTGATCGTATGATAGGGCGAGTAGGTCAGGAGGTTGCGGAAGGACTTCTCATAGGCAGGCTTGCCGTATTCGCCTGTCCAGAGCGCGCCGCCTGTGAATTTGTCGTAGCGCAGCATGTCCATGACCCCGACACCTGGCAGCGCGACGTCAAACAGGTCGGGGCGCTGGTTCGTAACGGCGCCGACAAGCATGCCACCGGCGGATTCGCCCTGGATGGCAAGTCCCTTCGGCGTCGTGATGCCCGCGCGCTTCAGGAATTCGGCGGCGGCAATGAAGTCGTCGAGCGCGTTCTGTTTCTTTTCGAGCTGACCGGCGCGATGCCAGGCCCGGCTATATTCGCCGCCCCCGCGAATATTGGCGATCGCCAGCACGCCGCCCTGTTCCACCCATGCGAGTTGCATGGGATTGTAGATGGGAATCTGGCTGATGCCGAACCTCCCATAACCATAGAGCAGGGTGGGAGCCGGCCCGGTCACATCCTTGCGCCGGATGATAAACATCGGCACTTCGATCTGGTCCTTCGAAAGAAAGACCGGGAGATATGTCAGGCGGCACGACGACCTCGTGCCGTCAACGATAATCTAGAAACGCAAACGGCATCATTACCGTTCAACTCTGGCATGCAACATAGTCGTGCATGACATCACCAAGTTTCGTGAGATTTGCTTTCAGCATGTCGTAGCCGGAAATCTTTTCGCGGGTTTCCTCGTCCATGTAGAGCTTGCGGTTAAGCTCGATCTGGATGCTGTGCCGATTGTTCGCCGGCGCGCTGTAGGCCGAAATCAGTTCGGCGCCCCGGAAAGGCACGTTCAGCGACACCGAGTAGCCGAAGCCTTCCAGCGTTTCGATGACAAGCTTCACGAAATCCGGCTCGCTTGACTGTCCGTCATAGTCGCCGATCACTACATCCTTGCGGACCGTGCCCGGAGGATCGGGTGAAAGCACATGGCCGATCGCCGGCATGGAATGGCAGTTGACGTGATAGACCTTGCCGAAGGCGGCATAGGTTTCATCGAGCAGCCGGACGATCTCTCGGTGATAGGGTCGCCAGTAGGTTTCGATCCGCTCTTCCAGTTCCTTCACCGTTAACTTGCGGCCATACATTGGCGTGTCGCCCCAGGCGTAACGCCAGGCGAGCCCCATGCCGCGACGGGCGGCGGCGCTGTCGCGGGTCGGGTGCGGCCATTGGCCTTCGATCATTTCGACGTCAACGTCCTTCACCGATCGGTTGAGATCGAGGAAACTGCGTGGGAATTGGGCGATCAGCAATGGCGCACCAATCGAGGGTGCGAAGCCAAAAAGATCGTCTACGTAGGTATCGGCCGCAACCCGCACCAGTTCATCGGAAACCGTCCGTTCAAAGTCTGGGATCGTCAGTCCGCTATGAGGTGAATCGAAAACAAGCGGGACGGCCGGCGCCGTTGGCGGAATAATCTTTAATACGCCGTCTATCTCAACGGCTGCAAATAGCGGGTCGGTCATGAGGGGCTCGTTCAGGCTGTGGCAGCGAAGGCGGCCGGATAAGTGACGTCGGGCATTCCGACGAACGATGCTCCGCGACGGCCGACCATGCCGGGCGCGGCGAAGGGGCGGGGATAGACGACGGCTGCCGCCGGCCGGACCTTAGCGATCTTTTCGAGCGCTTCTATCTGATCGGCAGGCATGTCGATGTTGAAGATGATGTCGCTATGCGGACCTGTCGTCATACGCGGGGTGTTCATCGCGTCCTCGATATCAAGGCCCGCATGCACGATCATGCCGCTCAGCTGGGCCAGCGATGGGACGATCTGGTTGCCGCCAGCGGCACCGTAGGCGGCGAATGGACCGTTCTCGTCGGTGATCGCCACCGGGCACATATTGCTCGGTGCATAGGCATTCGGCCTCAATGAATTGGCGCGGCCGGGCGTCGGATCGAACCAGGACATGCCGTTGTTGAGCAGGATGCCGGTGGATTGCGATAGGGCACGGGCGCCGAACCGGTTGAGCAATGTGAATGTGATCGCCACCATGCGACCTTCCGAGTCCACCGCGTTGACCTGGGTTGTGCTGGTCTTGCCGTTCGTCTCGGCCGGATTGAGGCGCTTGCGGTGGGCGCCGAAACTTTCCCACAATGCTTCGGCCATGGCTGTAAAGAAACCGGCGTCGACCGGGCCCCTGCCGCGCTTCCTGTCGAAGTGATCGAGCGCGTCGAAGAGCCGCTGACCGGCACTGGTTTCTCCGGCGACGTGCACGGTCTTCCCCTGCAGGGACATGGTCCGCGACGGATAGAGAAGGGGCGCATAGTTCGCCATGTCCTCAAGCGTGATCGAGCTGCCGCTGGCATTCAGGTCAGCAACGAGCTTCTCGCCGATCGCACCGCCATAGAGTGCGCCGGGGCCGTCATTGGCGAGCTGTTCCAGTGTCCTGGCAAGTTGATCGAGAGGCAGCGTCGCTCCCGGTTCGGGCGCATGGCCGCCGGGCAGGAAGATGGAGCGAGTGCCGGGGTCCATGGTAAGCTCGCCTTCGGCGATGGCGATCGCCAGTGTCGTGTGCCAGTCAACATACATGCCCTTGCGGGCACGTTCGATCGCGGGCGCCAGAGCCCTGTCGAAACCGATCGTGCCGTGGCGTTTCAGCGCCTCCGCAAAACCGCGCACGCAGCCCGGCACGACGGCGGCGGTGAAGCCTCGGACATTGCGGTTGTCGATCGAAGCCGGATGGCCGATGAACGTCTTGATCGTCGGATCCGGCTTGTAGAATTCCTCATCGAAAGTGGACGGCACGCGTCCGGTGAACTCGACCACCTCGACCTTGTTGTCCGGCTCGGCGATGAGCATGTAGCCGCAGGCGGCGAGGCTCGTCATCCAGGGCTCGACGGTCTGAAGCGTGAAGGCGGCGGTGACCGCCGCATCGACGGCATTGCCGCCAGCGGCAAGAACCGCAGCGCCCGCCTCAGCCGCCGCATAATGTTGTGACGTGACGACGCCATGTTCGCTGACACCGGCCACCTTGCGATAGATGCCGCGCTCGACGCGCAAATGGTTATATTGCGGGTTTTCCATTATTGGCTCTCCAGCGCGGCAGCCACCATGCGGCTTGCGCCCGAAAGATCGCCGAGCTTTTCACCCGCCTCGATCCTGTGCTTGTTGCGTCCGGCACGCGCTTGCCGCGCCATTGCCTCTTCCACGACTTCGTCCGCTTCATCGGCGGAGATAACCACGATGCCGCTCGCATCGGCGACCACAACATCGCCCGGCAGGACCGGTACGTTGCCACACGAAACAGGAAGATTGAGCGATCCACCCAGGTCGTTGAGCCGTGTGGTGATGCCGGAGACGCCGCGGCACCACAGCGGCAGGCCGAGTTCGACGATTTCCTCGACATCGGTGCATGGGCCATCGATCGCAACACCGATCGCACCAGCCGTCCTGATGGCAAAGGCGACACCGCCGCCGATACAGGCGTGCCGGTCGTCGCCAAGCCGGTCGACCAACAGGAAATCGCCGGGACGCAGGAGGCCGATCGCATGATGGAGCAGCGTGGAGTCGGTTCCGGGGATTGCGACCGTTATCGCCGTGCCAACCAATGTGTTCTTCGGCTCGACAACGGGTGCAATTGAATGGCGCAGGAAACCGCGATGGCGGAAATGGCCGATCGTTGCGACCTCGACGCTCTCGAATTTCCGGATGAGTTCGGCATCGACCTGCTTCGGCACAGGCCCGATCTGGTATTTCTTCATGGCGCTTCCTTCCGGAGTCTCTGTTCTCCGGCCTTGTTTTCGGCCGAGTGATGCTGCCAGCCCTTGCCGGGCACGGCGGCAAGCAGTTCCTTGGTGTAGGTTTCCTTCGGCGCGCCGAAGAGCGAAGCCGGGTCGCCACGTTCGACGATTCTCCCGTTCTTCATGACAGCGATGTTGTCGCAGATCTGGCTTGCGACCCGCAGGTCGTGAGTGATGAAGAGGATGCCGAAACCGAGGCGGGCCTGCATGTCGGCAAGCAGTTTCAGGACCTGCGCCTGCACCGATACGTCGAGCGCCGAGACGCTTTCGTCGGCAATCAGGAGTTCCGGTTCGACCGCCAGCGCACGGGCGATGCAGATGCGCTGCCGCTGGCCGCCGGAGAATTCATGCGGGAAACGGTCCGCTGAACTGCGGTCGAGCCCGCAGGCTTCGAGGAGGTCGAGCGCGCGAGCCATGGCAGCCTTGCGATCAAGCCCATGAATGATGGGTCCTTCGGCGATCGCGTCGCCGACCTTTTCGCGCGGGTCGAGAGCGGTATACGGGTCCTGGAAAACGATCTGCACCTTGCGGCGGGCTTCGCGCAACGCCTTGCCGGAGAGACCCGCGAAATCGCCGCCGGATATCAGGATATCGCCACTTTCCGGTTGCACGAGGCGGATGACGCATTGGGCAAGGGTCGATTTGCCTGAGCCGGATTCGCCCACGAGGCCGAGCGTTTCGCCGCGGCGGATGGTGATGTCGACATTGTCGACCGCCTTCACGGTGCGGCCGCCACCGAAAAGGCCGGAGCGGGTAAAGGTCTTCACGATGTTCCTGGCGATCAGCACCGGATCGCCGAGCCCCTGGCGCTCCTTGCGCGGCGTCAGCGTCGGTACAGCTGCGAGCAGCCGGCGGGTATAATCCTGACGCGGGTGATTGAGGATCTGGTCACGCGTGCCGATCTCCACGAGGCAGCCGATCTGCATCACCGCGACGCGATCGGCGATTTCCGCCACAACGCCGAAATCATGGGTGATGAAGATGATGCCGGTGTCATGCCTGGCCCGCAGGTCCAGCATCAGCTTGAGGATCTGCGCCTGGGTGGTGACGTCGAGCGCCGTTGTCGGCTCGTCGGCGATCAGCACCGATGGATCGAGCGCGAGCGCTGTAGCAATCATGACGCGCTGGCACTGGCCGCCGGAAAGCTGGTGAGGATAGGAGTGGTAGATCTGTTCGGGATTGGGAAGCTGCACCTCGCGGAAGAGGTCGATCACCTTCCCGCGGATCTCCGCCTGCGACAGTTTGGTGTGGATGCGGAAGGTTTCCGACACCTGTTCGCCGACACGGAAGATCGGGTTCAGCGCCGCCATCGGCTCCTGGAAGATCATGGCGATGCGCCGGCCCGTAATGCTGCGCCGGGTCGCATCGTCGATGGTCAGCAAGTCCTTGCCCTCGAACATCACCCGGCCGGCCGGCTGTCCGAGATTGCGGGGCAGGAGGCCCATTGCGGCAAGCGCCGTCAGCGACTTGCCGGACCCGGACTCGCCGACGATGCAGAGGATTTCGCCCTTGCTCACCGTCAGCGACAGATCCTCGACCGCAAAACGCCGGTCGGCGCCTTCCGGAAGCGGCACGTTCAAATGTTCGATCGAAAGCCGCTCGCTGCTCATGAGGCCTCCTTTGTGCCGTCGGGAATGAAACCGGCTACCGAGCGCATGTCGCAGCTGCGCATATGTGCCACGAAGCGGGCGCAGAACCCCACGAGATATTCGACCATTCTCGCACCTTTCTCCGCACTGGCGAGCAACGGATCGCCGCCCAGCATGCCATCGGCATTCACCTCGTGGCAGTTGAGCTGCACATGCACGGGCATGCCCTCGAACTGTACGTTGTTGACGCCGCCGGTCGGTAGGCCGAACGCCTTGGCGCGCATCGATGGTCGGGCGAGGTCCATGCGCATCAGTTCGGGGCAGAGATGCAGGTAGATGGAGGTCAGCGGCTCGCCACCATGGCCGCGCGCAGCGGCGACGGAACTGCCGTGCAATTCCTTCCAGAGCGCGTCGGGGATCGATTGCCAGAGATTGACGAAGGGGATTGAAACCCCGCGTTCCGTGCGAATACGGCGAAGTGTCTGATCGAAGAGCGGTGCGTTGCTGGTATGGCCGTTCAGGATCAGAATATGCTCGATACCGTGATCGAGGAAGGCGGTCACGGTATCTTCGACGACGGCCGAAAACGTCGAAGGCCGCAGCTGGATGCCGCCCGCAATGGTCTTGAAGAAATCCGCATAACCGAAGGGAATGGTCGGCGCGACGATCGCGTCGGCAGCTTCCGCCACTTGCCCCGCAACCGCTTCGGTCAGCATGAAATCGCCCATCGGGGCGTGGGGGCCTTGTTCCTCCTGGCTACCGAAGGGCAGCAGGATGACCGGCTTGTCGGAAAGACGCTCGCGAAATTCCGCGAACGTCATGTCCTTCAGCGCATGCTTGCGTATCCTGGTCATCATACGAACTTGAAATAATCGCCGTAGATGCGCATTTCGCCGTTCGGCTTGAATTTGAATTCGATGCCGGTGCGATGGGCGCAGTTGTAGACGCTCTTCCACAGGTAGTAGCCGGGCGTCACGCGCTGCCATTCTTCCGAAAGCGCCAGATAGGCCTTCTTGCGTTCCTCAAATTCGGTTGTGGCGTCGAACTTCTTGCCCAGCTCGACGAATTCCGGCGTCGGATCCCAGGTCTTCCAGTTGGCCGTCGAGCGTGATGCGGTCGGGCCCCAGTCGAGCCAGAGCGGCTGGTAGGGATCACCGGGGATGAAGTCCGAACTCATGGACATGTTCATGAGATGGTAGGGACGGCGATAAACGAGTTCGAAATTGTCGAGTACCTGCGCCTCGACGTTGACGCCGATCTCCCGCCATTGCTCGACCATGATTTCGGCCGCCGCCTCGTAGTTCGGATAAAACTGCCGGGTGATATGCCAGAGCAGCTTCTCGCCCTTGTATTTCGTCTTGGCGACCAGCGCCTTGGCGGCGGCGACGTCGTAGGGCAGTTTCACCGGCAAGTTAGGATCATAGAACTTGCCGTATTCCTTGAAGTTAAACGGAACGGCCGGATGTTCGGTCGTGCCATTAAACAGCGCCTGGACAATCGAATCCATGTCGATCGCCTGGACCATGGCGTAGCGCAAGTTGGCGTCGACCAGCGGATTGTCTGCCGGATCGGGGCGGGTGTTGAAGGCGAAGGCCGGATAGTTGTCGGCGAGCACGCGCTTCAGCACGACGCCCTTGTAGCTTTCCAGCGTTTTCTCCTGATCGGTCGGGATGTTGACCATGAAGTCGAATTCGCCGGAGACGAGGCCCGCCATTCGGGCGGCGAATTCCGGCACGATCTTCCAGGAGATCTGCTTGACCGGCGGCGCGCCGTCCCAATAATCGTCGAAGGCCTCCAGCACCATGATCTCGCCTGAACGGAAGGTCGTCACCTTGTAAGGACCCGTGCCGATCGGCTTCTGGCCGAAGCCGTCGACGCCCACTTCCATGTAGTATTTTTTCGGCACGACGAAGCCGATATAGCCGGTCAGCTTTGCCGGAATGTTCGGGTCGGGGCGTTCGGTTTCGATCTCGAACGTATATTTGCCTGTCGCCTCGACCCGCTTGAAGCCAGCCGTGAAAGTCTTGCCGCGCGGTTCGAACGGCTTCGGCCCCCATAGTCGCTCGGGCGACAAGGTAAAGACGGCATCCTCCGATGTCATCTCGGTGCCGTCGTGGAATTTCACGCCTTCGCGGAGCTGGATGCTCCAAACATTGCCGTTCTGCTCCCACTTCGTCGCAAGTTTCGGTGCGAAGAGCAGGCCGTTCTCATCCTTGATGTAGTCACGGTCGACGAGCGTGTCGTAGAAGTTGGGGAAGATGCGGCGCGACGTGGTCGAGATACCGTTGATCGTCGCCATGTTGGCCCAGAGATTGTCGACGGCGATCGTCAACGATGGCCGGTCCGCGGCATTGGCCCGCGGCATGCGGCCGGCGAGCGACAATGCACCGGCTCCCAGAATGAGACTTCCCACTTCGCGTCTGGTATACATGGTTCCACCTTCTCCAATTATGATTATACGGTTCTCTTCATGCGGTTCTGACACGCAGCATCGGATCGAGCCGGTCACGCAACCAATCGCCGACGATGCTCATCGAAAGAGTGACGAGGAAAATGATCGATCCGGGCACGACCGAGATCCACCATGCAGTCGACAGGTAGTCGCGTCCGTCCCCGAGGATCTGGCCGAGGCTCGTCTGTGGAGGCTGGATGCCCAGGCCCAAGAAACTGAGCGAGGTTTCCAGAAGGATGATCTGTGGAAAGGTGAGGGTGACCTGTACGATCAGCGCGCTCGCGACATTCGGCAGGACATGCTTGAGATAAAGCCGGCCGTTGCCTGCGCCGAGTGCGACGATCGCCTTGGCATAGGGCTGGCTGATCGCCGACAAGACCACGCCGCGGGAGAGGCGGGCATATTTTTCCCAGCCGAACAGGCCCATCAGGATGACGAAGAGCGTCATGCTGTTGCCGAAGAAGGCAAGCAACGTCAAGGTGATGAGAATGAAGGGGAGCGATGCCTGGAAGTCCACGAGCATCATCAGGACTTCTTCCACCCATCCCCTAAAATGCGCGGCGATGAAGCCCACCGCAGAGCCGAAGACCGCTCCGATGATCGTGCCGGCGATCGCGACCGAGAGCGACATGCGCAGTCCGGCGATGACCCTTGCCACCATGTCGCGGCCGATGCGGTCGGTGCCGAGCGGAAAATCCGAGTTGCCGCCGGTCAGGAAAGCCGGTGGCCTGAGGCGCGCGAGCAGGCTCTGCTGCGACATGCCGTAGGGCGTGAAGACGTTGCCGACAATGGCGACCAGCGCGGCGATGACGAGCACTGCGATGGCAAGGACGAGGATGGGGGAGACGCGTTTCATCCTTCAATCCTCAGTTTCGTACGCGGATGCGGGGATCAAGCAGGCCGTAGAGCAGGTCGACTACCAGATTTGCGAGCACCATGGTGACGGCCATGACCAGGACGAGCCCCTGGACAACCGCCAGATCCCTGGACGAGACGGCGGTCACCAGCAGGCGGCCGACCCCCGGCCATGCGAAGACTGTCTCCACCACGATCGCACCGCCGATCAATTCGCCAAGGTTGAGGCCGATGATCGTCACGAGGGGAATGCTGGCGTTCGGCAGGGCATGGAAGATGATGCGCTTCCAATAGCCTACTCCCTTTGCAGCGGCGGCCCGGATATAGAGTTTATCGAGCACTTCCAGCATGGCCGAGCGGGTGAAGCGGGCGAGCGTGCCCGCCGTGAACGTGGCGAGCGTGATCGCCGGCATGATCAGGTGCAAGATGGAGCCGGTGCCCGAACTCGGAAGCCATTGCAGGCTCAGCGAGAAGAGCAGAATCAGGAGGACCCCGAGGAAGAAGTTCGGCAGCGCGAAGCCGAAGACTGCGGTGGCCATGATGAGATTGTCGAAGGTCGAGCCGCGCTTGATGGCGGCGACAATACCCGCTGGAACGCCGATCAGGATGGCGCCGAGATAGGAGAAAAGCCCCAGCATCAGCGTCCAGGGGAGGCGCTCGGCGATGATGTCGATCACCTCGCGACCGTCGCGATAGGAAACGCCGAACTCACCGATCGCCATTTGCATGACGTAGCGCAAGTATTGGACCCATAGCGGGTCATCGAGGCGCCAGAGCGCACGGAACTGTTCGATTTCCTCCGGGGTGGCGTCGGCCCCGACAAGTGCGACGACCGGGTCGCCGGAGGTCCTCAAGACCACGAATGTGAACGTCACGACGAACCAGAGCGTCAGCGCGGTTCGCAGAATCTTCAGCAACCAGACACGCGTCATTAATGCCCCGTTTCGGGGCCTGTTGGCCCCAGCCGTTCCAATTATTGTGTCATTTTTTTTGAAAACTAATCACGGGAATAGATTATTATCTATTACAAAATCACGGGATCATTGATATGGTTTAAATATGAAATACGGTATCGAATTCCGTCATCTCCATTATTTTGCATGCGTGGCGGAAGAACTGCATTTCAGCCGCGCGGCCGACAAGCTCGGCATGGCCCAGGCACCTCTCAGCCAGCAGATCCGCCAGCTCGAAGAGCGGCTCGGTACCCGGCTCTTCCACCGCACAACGCGCCGTGTGAAGCTCACGCCGGCGGGCGAGATATTCCTGCGTCACGCGCAGGAAATCCTAGGCGGTATCGACAGGGCGGTCACGCATACCCGTTCCATTTCCGGCGAGGACAGTGGAACGATTTATGTCAGTGGTGTGCATGTGGCGCTATCGCATGTCCTGCCGCCGGTCATTTCGGAGTTTCGAAAGCGCTATCCGGCAATGACTGTCGATGTACAAGTGCTGGGCACGGCCCAACAGCTTGAACTTTTGCAGAGTGGCAAAGTCCAGGTAGCTTTCATCCGCCCTACCAATCCCGCCGGTTTCCTGAAGGCCGAGCATATCCGGCAGGAGGGCTTCGTCGCCGTTTTGCCGAAGGATCATCGGCTGGCGGGGCAGAGAGACCTGAGTGTCAAGGATTTCGCGGGCGAGCCGATCATCACCTATGCGCCGACGATCGGCGCGAGCTATTATCATGCGATCATGGACGCATTCCGTCGGGCCGGCGTCTATCCCGTCATCGTCCAGGAGGTCTCGCATACGTTGGCGATTGGGACGCTCGTGGCAGCAGGTGTCGGCATAGCCATCGCGCCTGCCTGGCTTGCGCACAATCCAAGCCCCTATGTCGCATACCGGTCGCTCGACGACATCCCGCCCGAGGTGGAACTACTCGTTGCCTGGCAGGCAGAGGAGAAATCGAAGGTCGTGCTCGACTTCGTCGAGACGACACGCCGGATTTCCGTAATGAAGGAGCTGTCTGGATCCCTAGCCTGACGATGGTTCGATCCAGGTCAAGAATTTAACCCTCTATGCGAATTCATGACGGCGTTTGCTGTAGGGCGTTCGGATCATTTTGTTGTCCGATGTTGTGTGGCATCGAAGGGTGGCGTCGCCTTAACCGGCCGGTGCGGTTCGGGTCGATAATGTAGCTGTATGACCGAATCCCTGCTCACCCGTTTTGAACGCCATCGCTTTCCAGCCGAGATCATCGCGCATGCGGAATGTGAAGTCTGTGAAGGTCATGCGTCAATCGTAGAAACGCGCAAGGGTTGATGCCGTCTTTGGGCCGGCATCTCATCCTAGTCGGAATGGCCGAGCTGCCGACCAGGACTATTCATTTAAAACTCTTCCCAGCTGTCGTTGCTGACGGCTGCCGCTGTTGCGCTCTTGCCGTTGAAGGCGCGGGCCAGCCTGTTGACCATGCCGCGCGCGGGCGAGGGAGCCGGTGCTGCGGGCGCTGCGCGCCGTGCCGTGTAGCCGGAATCGGCGCCGCCGAGCTGAAACCGGAAGACCAGTTCGCGCAGCTTCCCTGCCTCGTTGGCAAGCGTTGCCCCAGCCGCGTTGGCTTCTTCCACCATCGCGGCGTTCTGCTGGGTCACTTGGTCCATCTGGTTGACGGCGGTGTTGACTTCGGAAAGACCCACCGACTGTTCGCGCGACGACGTCGCGATCGCATCCATGTGCTGGTTGATCGTGACGATATAACTCTCGATAGTCTTCAGCGCTTCCCCGGTATCACTCACCAGCTTGACCCCGTTGCCAACCTCAACAGACGAATTGCGGATGAGGTCCTTGATCTCCTTGGCAGCTGTTGCTGAGCGTTGGGCAAGTTCGCGCACTTCCTGTGCAACGACCGCAAAGCCCTTGCCGGCTTCCCCGGCGCGTGCCGCTTCCACGCCGGCGTTAAGCGCCAGAAGGTTGGTCTGGAAGGCGATGTCGTCGATCACGCCGATGATATTGGAGATCTGGTTCGACGACTGCTCGATCCTGCCCATGGCATTTACGGCGTTCGCCACCACCGTGCCGGACTGCTTGGCGTTCTCGTTAGCCTGGATTGCCACCGTGCGCGCCTCTTCGGCGCGCTTGGAGGAGTTGGCGACATTCGTGGTGATCTGGTCGAGCGCGGCGGCGGTTTCCTCAAGCGAGGCGGCCTGCTGCTCGGTACGCTTCGACAGGTCCTCCGCACTCTGGCTGATCTCGCGCGATCCGCTGTCGATGGAGCTGGTGGATTCGGCGACCGAGGTCATTGTCTCGCGAAGCTGCGCCACCGCCTGGTTGAAGTTGGCCCGCAGGCTTTCGAACTCCTCCGCAAAATGCTGGTTGAGCTCGAAGGTGAGGTTGCCTGCGGCGAGCTGCTGCAAGCCGTCAGCAAGCCCTGAGGTTGCCCGTGCCATGGCTTCGGCGCGCACACGTTCCTGTTCGGCCGTTCGACGGCGCTCTTCTTCCACCTGCGACCGCTGGGAATTGGTCTCCTGTTCGAGTGCCCTGGCATGGAGGGCATTATCCTTGAACACGTTGACCGCGCGCGCCATAGCGCCGACCTCGTCCGGCCGGCTTTCGCCCTCGATGAGAGCATCCAGGTCGCCACTGGCAAGCCGAGACATCGTCCCGGTGAGGCCGGCAAGGACTCCTCCAAGCGAGCGGGCAAAGACGAAAAAGCCGATGAGCGACAGAAGCGAGACGACGCTAGTGCCGGCAACTGTGGTCCATAGCGCGGTCTGGGCATCCTCAAGCACGGAGGTCACGTCGGAAGCGATTTCCAGCACGCCGATCTTGGAACCGGAGAAATTGTTGAAGGGGACCGTCCTGACGACGTAGCTGCCGGTTTCTGTGGTGATCTGCTGCTGCTGTTGCATCGCTGTGCCGTCGAAGGCGGCCTTGAGCGCGTCGGGCGACAGGAAACTCGTTTGCGACGTGGTGGCCTGCTTTTCAAGCTTGCCGTCAACCATGATGTGCACGGAAACTTCGCCCCCAATACGGTCTGCGAGGGGTCCGAAATAGGCGTTGGTCAGGCTTGTACCAACATCCACGACACCAACCGTCTTGCCGTCGCGAACCACCGGCGCAGAGGCGAACATGCTGACGGCTGTCCGGCCGGGCTCTGTACCTGCAACCAGCTTTCCTGTTGCCAGCGCATCAACTACGGTTTTGCGACGCGTCTTCATGTCGTCACCGAACTTGTCCGGCGCATGGATGCGCGCAACCGCTTCCCCGCTGACATTGGCGAAGGTGATGAGTTGCAGCCCCCCTTCGCTGACGATGGACGGCATTGCACCTGAAAACCGTCCGATGATCTCGTCGCGGGCGTTGCGTTCAATCAATCCCGCGATGTCCGGCTGGCCGGCGATCGCTAACGCAAGGGCCGAAGCCGCCTTCTTCTGCGCCGCCATGTCGGTTTGGATGAGGGCAAGATCACCCGCTGCTTCGCGATCGAGCGCATCGCTGGTTGCAACCGATTGACGATACCAGGCCGTACCTCCGATGGCGACGCTCGAAAAAAGAACGGCAGCAAAGCCGCATGCCGTAATTATCATCCACAATGGGCGTTTAATGTGCGCTTCCGACATGAGTGTCCCCTGTTACCCCATGACAGGCAGCTAAAGGACTAAATGTTCAATTAGCTTTAAATCTGCCGCGAGAAAATGCACCCCTACTTCTTGTAGTGCTCGACCTGCAAAGGATCAAAACCCGCGCTGGACCGAGACGGTTCGCCAGTCCCAACAGATCCTTGGGCCATCTTTCGGTATATCCCATTGACATATCAGGGTAATGCATAAACAGTTGATAAATTCGGAGGGGCGCAGATGGCAAGGTGCAGTATTCCAGAGCAATTGAAGCCAGGCGGTGCGTCTGCTCAAGGCTGTCGCATTGGCGGATGATGTAAAGCGCGTCGATATGGTTGCCGTTGGGCGCATGCGCATTATCGCCCCTGCTGGCGAGATCTGGAACAGCTGGTTTGAAGGAGCGGCGGTGACATCCGACTTTATGAATGAGCGTGATCAGCCGGCTTCCCAGGAGCGCGAGGCATTTTAATGCTGAAGTACATGTTGGACACCAACATCTGCATTTTTACGATCAAGAATAGACCGCAGCAGGTGCGCGAGGCGTTCAATCGTCATCATGATCAGTTGTGCATCAGCCCGGTTAGCTGATGGAGCTGATTTACGGGGCGGAGAAGTCGGCCAGTATGGGAAGAATATTACCGTTGTAGAGGGCTTTGCCGCGCGCCCCGAGGTGCTACGTTACGACGAAATGGCGGCCAGCCATACAGGTCAATTGCGCGCCGAGTTGGCGCGAAGTGGAAATCCAGTCGGTCCCTATGATCAGTTGATCGCAGGCCACGCTCGCTCGCGAGGGCTGATTATGGTGACAAATAATCATCGTGAATTTGATCGAGTGCCCGGTTTGCGGGTCCAAGACTGGAACGCCTAGTCCCGAACGATTGATCGCGATATCCATGGGTAAACATGGTGGAAAATTCTTAAAGCCTTCAGCACCTGGGTCCCACCCTCTGCGTAAGCACGACGCTTCTTCTCCAGGCTGAAACGGAGCGACCAGATTTGCATGATTCTTCGATTCCCATCAGGGCGAAATGTCAAATTTTTCCGGGCACCACGGACTGCGTCGTGATCGATGCGGCCAGCAGCTGCTGGTCACGCTACTAAAGAAACAAGGCCTGGCACCGAAGCGCATCATTACCGATAAAGATGTGTCCCTGTGGCGACGACGGACCGCGCGTCAGCAATCAAGGTCTCATCGATGTCGTCTTCGCCGAGTGCCATATCAGCACAATTTTCACGATAGAAGATCAGGGGAACTGTTCCTCGTCCCGAATGCCGAGGATGACGAGCGCAGTCAGTCGTTCATGGTCATCGCCACTCCACGGACATCGACGCCCTCACGCACCAACTGCTCGCGAATAAACCGGCGCATATGCTGATCACCAACCTTAGTGATCAGCGCGCTCCTCAGGCCGAGACGAGCGGCTCCGCAAGCAATATTGGTGGGTTCCCACCCATGGACTTGTTGGAAGAGCCCATGTCTTCAAGCCGACCACCGACCTGAGCGCCGTATAGATCGACTGATGAGCGCCCAATCGTGATGACAGCAAGTGTTGTGTCCATGTGTGTCTCAAATCGGTTAGGGGTAGGCACCGGCCAGCCCCATCCTCCCTGCGGTAGGCTTTGCCGAGGATGCGTTTTATCCTGAAGTCGATCGACCGCCTCTGGGTGCTTAGATCGCCTGCGGTTTGAAGTCAGCTGCGGCGCTTGGCATTATGCCCTGCAGGAGGGCAACGGATTTCTCCAAGCCTTCCAGGGAATTCAAGAGGACATCCTCGTGCTCAATCGAAAGCCACCCGTCATATCCGGCCATCTTCAGACGATAGCAGAATTGACGCCACCACTCTTCCCCATGACCGAAGCCCAACGTGATATATGACCAGCTACGCGCAGGAATATCCAACAGGCTTCCGTTTTCAAGAAGGCTTGTGACCGCCTGCTTAGGCGTATTGAGGAACGTATCCTTGGCGTGGACATGGTAGATCGCGTCGCCGAGAGCTTCGGCGGCAATCAGCGGATCCGCCCCCATCCAGAACAGATGAGAGGGATCGAGGTTGGCGCCGATGGTCAGTCCGACGGCGTGACGCAGCTTCAGGAGCGATGGCACGTTATAGACGCACTGATTGCCGTGGAGCTCAAGAGCGATCCGCTCGACACCATTCTCCTTCGCGAGCAAGACGATTTCTTCCCAGAACGGTAGCAGTTTTTCGTCCCACTGATATCGGAGAATCGCCTGCGTCTCAGGTGGCCAGGATGAGACAACCCAGTTCGGCATCGTGTCGTTGGCGCTGCCGGCGGGCAGGCCCGACATTGTACAAACGGTCTTGATTCCCATCTCGCCGGCAACCCGGATCGTATCTTTCAGGCCTTCCCCTTGCGTTGGGTCTGTCGGATGCAAGGGGTTGCCGTTCGCATTGAGGCTGATGACCTCAAGGCCGCGGTCGGCAAACCCCTGGAGGAAGGACTTCTGCGCATCCCGGTTACCCAGCATGGCTTTGAGATCGAAGTGCGGCGCGGTAGACCATCCGCAGGTGTTGACTTCCACCCCCGATACGCCCATGCGCTTGGCATGGTCGAGCAGTTCGTCGATTGGCACGCCGCCAAGGCTGTCGGATACGAAACCCAGTTTCATGCATAGAACTCCGGCTTGTTCATCATTTCGACGGCGACTTTCCGCCCTTCGTTCAAAGCTCTGACACCCGCTTCGGCGACGATTGCGGCGCAGTAGCCGTCCCAGCAGCTGGACGCGACCTCCGGGAATGTCCCGGTTTCGACGAAGCGCAAAAAGGCGCGGTTCTGACGGCGATAGGCGTCATAATACCGGCCGCGCCAATCGGCGTCATAACCGGTATGTTGGCTCAGACGCCGGTCTATCCGCGTGAACGCAACCTGGTTCATCGCGATTGAGGCTTTTTCACCAACGAGTTCGGCGCGAACATCGTAGCCATAGGCAGCATTATTGTTGATTTCGATGTTCACCAGCTGTCCATCGGCGGTTTCCAGAACCATGAGGACAGGAGCGACCAGAGCATCCGAGCGTTTCGGTTGAAACGCCGAAATCGAGACGTATTCTGTGCCCAGTACATGACGGACGACGTCGAATTCGTGGGGCGCCGAATTGGTAATCGCCATTGCGCCCGTAAAGTCAGACGCAGGCGTTTCGACGTTACGATGGAAATTATGCATCATCAGAGGGCGGCCGACCGCCCCGCTTTTCAGTGCCAGCTTCATTTCAACGTAGGACTGATCATATCGACGCATGAAGCCGAGCTGCACAGAGCGCGCACCTGCCGCCATCTCGGCATTCATCACCTTCAGGCATTCTTCCGACGATTGTGACAGGGGCTTCTCGCAAAGAACCTTCTTTCCAGCGGCGATGCAGGCAAGCGAAAGTGGAGCATGCGTGAAATCCGGGCTCGCCACGATCACCGCATCGATGTCGGCACGGCAAATAGCAGCCTCCGGATCGTTTCCGACGCCAGCCGCGCCATATAAGTTGGCGACTTTGCGGGCACGGCTCTCGTCCATGTCGCAGACAAGTTGCAGCGTGGCACCCTGCATCTCCTCTGCAACGATCTTCGCGTGATCCGCCCCCATCAGGCCTGCGCCGATAACTGCAATTCTAATTGTCATGTTTTTTCCTGTGTTTCGGACACCGGCTGATGGACAGTAGAAAGGTTCGACGTGCCGGGAACGGATCCCCGACACGCCCGGGAGGAATCACTTATTGATGAACTGGTCGACGTTTTCCTTGGTGATGGAAGCGAAGGGAACCAGCTTCTCGGCCGGCGGCTGTTCGCCCTTCTTAATCCCCTCAACAACCTCGAAGGCGGCCTTCGCCTGACCAGTTGCGTCCTGGAAAATCGTCTGGGACATTTCGTCGGCCTTAATGGCGGTCAACGCATCCGGCACACCATCGACGCCGGAGATGAGGACACCATTGAGGCGGTTTGCACCCTTGAGGGCTTCGAGAGCGCCCAGCGCCATTTGGTCATTGGCAGCGATGATGCCATCGAACTTCGGGAAGCTCTGGATCCAGTCTTCAGTTACCTTCATGCCTTCTGCGCGATCGTAATTTGCCGACAGGCTGGCGAGCGTGGTTACGTCAGAGCGACCTAGGGCTTCGTCGAAGCCTTTCTTGCGCTCTTGCGTATGCGACAGGCCCGGTGTGCCTTCGAGATAGAGGATCTTGGCATCCTTTGGCAGGTTAGCCTTCATGAACTCACCCTGAAGGCGACCGGCGTCGATGTTCTTGGAACCGACGAAGGTATACTTCCCGCCAGCCGACTGGATTCCGAGTGCTATGACTGGAATGCCTGCCGCGTTAGCCTTTTCCACGCCAGGGACGATGCCCTGATAATCGACGGGAACGACAACGATGGCGTTGACCTTCTGGGCGATGAAATTATCGATCTGGTCGAGCTGCTTGCTGGCGTCATTGTTGGCATCAGAGAAGTTGACTTCGATATCCGCATCGGATTTGGCGGCCTCGATGAAGGCGTTCTTACGTGCCATGACGAAGACGTCGGTGTCGGCCATGTTCGCATAACCAACGACGAATTTGTCAGCCGCAAAGGCAGCACCTGCCGACAGAGCTGAGACGGAAACAGCGCAGGCAAGAGCGAGTTTAGCGATGAGTTTCATAGGTTCCTCCCAATTGAGACTAGGTTACGTTTTGCGTCGTGAAGCGCACGCACAGTTGGTCCTGGCCGCAAATCGTGGTGCGGCCTCGAACAGTCAGGCCTTCTTTTTGCTGCGGGCCGATTTTGTCCAGACATCGAGGATGACGGCGATCGCAATGATCAGTCCCTTGATGATCTGCTGCCAGTACGAGCTGACATTGAGGAGATTGAGGATGTTGTTGATGACACCTATGATCATTGCGCCGATGATCGTGCCGGTGATCGTGCCGGTGCCCCCCATCAAGCTTGTGCCACCGACGACGACAGCGGTGATGGCGTCGAATTCGTAGCCGACGCCCCCTGCCGGCTGGCCGGAATTGATGCGCGACATAAGAACGATCCCGGCAACCGCGCAGAGTATCCCGTTGAAAATAAACGCCTTGACGACGATGCTATCGGGATTGATGCCAGAAGCTCTGGACGCCCGCTCGTTGCCGCCGACGGCATAGACATAGCGGCCGAACTTCGTCTTGTTGAGAAGGACCCATGAAAGGATGACAAAAGCCGCCAGGATGAGCACGGAAATCGGAACCGGACCGACCGAGCCCTGACCGATGACCTTGAAGTCGCCTAGACCGGTGACTGGTGAGCCGCCGGTGTAGAGAAGCACGGCACCGCGGGCGACCGTCGTCATCGCAAGCGTCATGATGAAAGACGGAATCCGGAAGAACGTGATGACAAAGCCATTGATCAGGCCGGTAAAGATACCGACCGCGATCCCTGCGCAGACCGCAAGAATGACGCTGCCAGTCATCGCCATGACGCTTGTTGCGATCACGCCGCAAAGCGCCAGCACCGAACCAAGAGACACGTCGATATGGCCAAGGATGATGATGAAAGTGACGCCGCAAGCAAGTAGGCTGACGACCACGACCTGCCGCAACACGTTGGTCAAGTTGGCTTCGGTAAGGAACGTCGGGCTGAGAAGCGATGCCAGGATACAGATGCCTATGAAGATGAGCACCGTCCCGTATTTGCGGTAAATCTGCGCAAAGTCCAAATTGCTCAGCGGCGACGGCTTGGTGCCTTGCGTATCGCTCTTCGTTGCGGTTTCCATCCTCATCAGTGTCCTCCCGTTGCAAGGCGCATGACGCTTTCCTGCGACGCCTCGCTTCTTGTCAGTTCGCCGGCAACTCGGCCTTCGCTCATCACAACCACGCGATCGCTCATTCCGAGAACCTCGGGCAGCTCCGACGAGATCATGAGGATCGCCAGGCCCTGGCGGGCAAACTCAGTCATCAATTTGTGAATTTCGGACTTGGATCCGACATCTATGCCGCGCGTCGGCTCGTCCAGGATCAAGAGCTTGAGATCGCCCAGAAGCCATTTTGCCAGGACGATCTTCTGCTGGTTGCCGCCACTCAGATTTTCGACGATCATCTCCGTGTTCGGCGTTTTGATCTGCAGCATCTTGATCATACGCTGGGCGGCTGTTTCCTCCTGCCTTTCGCTGATGAACAGCCCGGAGGCGAATTTCTTCAAATTGGCGAGCGAGATGTTTTCGCCGACCGATCGGCAAAGCACGAGGCCTTCAGCCTTGCGATCTTCCGACACCATGGCGATTCCCTGCCGGATTGCATCCGTGGGGGAGGCAATCTTGATCGGTGCACCATTCAGGCGGATCGTGCCGCCGTCACTTTGGTCCAAGCCGAAAATCACCCGGGCGACCTCTGTTCGACCAGCGCCGATCAATCCGGCCAATCCGACAATCTCACCGACGCGCACCGTGAAGCTGACATTGTCGAAGACGCCCGCGCGGCTGACATTGTCCAGCGAGAGCACCACATCGCCAATGGTTACCTCTTCCTTTGGGAAGATGCTCGAGATCGTCCGGCCGACCATCTGGGAAATCAGCTTTGTTTCTGTGTAGTCGCCGGATGGCCCTGTGGCGATGAACTGACCGTCGCGAATGACGGTAATGTCGTCGGCGATCTGGAAGATCTCGTCCATCTTGTGGGTGATGTATATGATCGCAACGCCGTTTACCTTCAGGTCGGCGATCTGCTGGAACAGCATGGCAACTTCGGTGTCGCTGATCGCGGACGTTGGCTCGTCCATGATGACGAGCGATGCCTCCCGCGAAATTGCCTTGACGATCTCGACCAGTTGCATGGCGGCGATGGAAAGATCGCGCATCTTGGTGTCGGCCGAATATCTAAGGCCCAGCCGATCAAGAAGTTTTTGTGTGTCGGCATTCATGCGGTTGAAGTCGACGAAGGAGGCGAAAACGCCCTTCTTTCCAACAGTAGGCTCACGACCGAGGAAGATGTTCTCGGCGATCGTCATATCGAGGACGGGGCTGAGCTCCTGATGGATCATCGAGATGCCGCGATCCAGCGCTGCGGCTGCATTTTGGTGGTCGAGCTTTTCGCCTTGAAAGAAAATCTCCCCGTCGTCGATCGCGTATATACCACTCAGAATCTTCATGAGCGTCGATTTGCCGGCGCCGTTTTCACCGACCAGGACGTGAACGCTGCCCGGACGCACCTTCAGGTTCATGCCGTCAAGTGCCTTCACACCAGGGAATGACTTCGTAATCCCCCGCATTTCGAGGACATAGCCGTTTGCAGCGGCAGCCACCGCGGTGGCGGTGCCGTTCGTCAGTGTCATATGAGTATTTCCTCCGAAATTTCAGGCTCTCCCAAGCCCGCGCGACAAGGCGACTTGTCGATGCACGATCATTGGCCACTTCTTCAAAATCTGTCAATTTCGGTCTATCCTTTTCTTTCAAAAACGTTCAGAATGGCTTTCACGAAATGGGAGAATATGACTTGTCGCGACCGACGATTGCCGACCTGGCTAAAGCAGCAAATGTGGGGATTTCAACCGTCGACAGAGTGCTTAACGGACGACAACCCGTCCGCCCCAAGACAGCAGACCTGGTGCTGGAGGCTGCTGAACGAATTGGCTTTCATGGCCTGACGGCGATCAAGCGGCGTATCGAGGCGGACAAGCCGGTTATCAAATTCGGCTTTCTGCTCAAGCAGCAGCACCGCAAACTTTACCAGATGTGGAGTGAGCTTCTGACAAGATCGGTGGAGGCATTCCCTGATGCTCACGGGCGGGCGATCGTACGCTTCATGGACGATCTGAGCCCCGACAAGGCGGCAGCAGCCATTCATGCACTCAGCCGGGAGGCCGACGTCATCGGAATGATCACATCCGACCATCCTCAGGTCAATCACGCCATCGCGGACCTCTCTGCAGACGGCATCCCAGTGGTGACGATGATCTCTGACGTGTCGGCACCCGAGCGGGCCGGCTTCGTGGGAAACGATTGTGCCAAGAAAGGGCGAACGGCAGCCTGGTTCATTGCCCACCTAAATTCTAAACCGGGCGAGGTCGCTGTCTACGTTGGCAGCCACCGCTATCTCGCTCAGGAACTATGTGAAATGGGCTTCAGGTCCTACTTTCGCGAAGCTGCACCGAAGTTTCAGATGCTTGAGACATTGGCTACGATGGAGGAGCCTGAGTCTGCTTATCAGTTCACCAAGAGGCTTCTAGCTTCGCAGGATCGGTGGGTCGGTCTTTATGTTGCAGGAGGCGGTGTGACAGGGGTCATGCGAGCCCTGCGGGAGGACCGCAGCCCGAAAGCTCAGAGATTGGTCGTCGTGGCCCATGAACTGACAAACGAAACACGTGCTGGCTTAGCGGAGGGGTTGCTAAAGGCTGTTCTTTCTCATCCTGCACGTCAATTGACAGAGACCCTAGTACGGACCATGGGAGATGCGGTGCTCAATAGATCAGACTCATTTCCAATGACACAAAATTTGCTTCCATTTGACATTTACACCGCTGAAAACATTTGAGAAAAGCCGCTTGAACTGTCCGGGGCAATGACTGCGGACTGCGAGCTGAGGTCCATAAATTGCATCTACGCCACACACACTGCGATCGAATGGTTAAAGCACTCGTGATTTCAGTAGGTTGAAACACGTGACGGACGGGTTGCTGGTTCGATTCCCGTCACATCAGGTTTTTTGTCAATGGTTCATCTTGGTGGCATCACGAGCCTCCTTCGTTCGCGGATCCACGGTCTGAGCCCACCGCTTTACCGGCTCGTTATCGAGCCTGTAC